>NBJMC04203__coassemble_229_pt1 | contig 44362 bp, 38 predicted proteins | sample NBJMC04203__metabat2_high_PE_028 | metagenome-assembled genome bin NBJMC04203
TTCGAACCCTGGGCCTCCAGAGCCACAATCTGGCGCGCTAACCAACTGCGCTATATCCACCATGAAACGTGCCTGCGGGGATTCGAACCCAGGACCTACGGCTTAGAAGGCCGTTGCTCTATCCAGCTGAGCTACAGACACATTGTATAGTTCTTAAAGCATATCCTGCTTTAAGAAAGCGGGTGATGGGAATCGAACCCACGTATCCAGCTTGGAAGGCTGGTGTTCTACCATTGAACTACACCCGCAGATCGCAATATTGATTCCTGTCTCTACCAGGAATCGGGGTGACAGGATTCGAACCTGCGGCCTCCTGGTCCCAAACCAGGCGCTCTAGCCAAGCTGAGCCACACCCCGTTTTTTCGTCTCATCTGTTTTTTCCTGACGACAAAAGTTATTATATATGAACTCCTGATATTTGTCAACAACTTTTTTCATTTTTTTCTACATATCTGATTTCACCCGTCACAGTGCCGTCTTCTGCCATCTCCAGAACAATATAACTCGGCAGCCGGTTCTCCTGCCGAGGGTAGGTAAGGCTGCCCGGATTCATGATAATCATGTCTTTTTCAAACTTCAGACAAGGCTTGTGTGTATGGCCGAAAATAACAATGTCCGCTCCTCTTGCTCTTGCCTCTCTTCTGAGATGATCCAGAGTCATGGATACAAAATAATGATGTCCATGTGTCATAAAAATCTTGTGCGTCTCCATCTGTATTTCCACTTCCGGCGGAAGCTCACCAAAGAAGTCATTGTTTCCGGCTACCACGTAGGCCGGACATCCGCTTCCATACTGAATTTCCCACTCTCTTCCTTCAACATCACCTGCATGAAAGAGAAAGTCTACCGGTTTCTCCTGTTCCAGAACCTTCTCGAAATTCGTATGTATTTTATGAGTATCACTTACTACCAGGATTTTCTTTTTTTTCATCCACTATCTCTCCTCTATCATCTTCTTCATCTGCCGGAGCCCTCTTCCCCTGTGGCTGATTTCATTTTTCTTTTCCGGCGGAAGCTCTGCCGTAGTGCATCCGTACTCAGGCAGGTAAAAGATCGGATCATAGCCGAATCCGTGTTCACCTTTGATTTCATAGCCGACTCTGCCCTCGATTATACCAAGTGTTGTCTTCTCCTCTCCATCCGGAAAGACTGCTGCAATCGCACATACAAACCGTGCGGTCCTCTTTTCATCCGGCACACCCTCCATACGTCTTAGGAGTTCACCATTCTTGATATCATAGGAAGTATCTTCCCCCATGTATCTGGCAGAATAGATGCCCGGCTCCTTGTTCAGATAGTCGATTTCAAGCCCTGAATCGTCCGCCATCACAATATCGTCCGGCAGAAGCGCATGAACTGCTCTCGCCTTAATCAGCGCGTTCTCCTCAAATGTAGATCCATCCTCAACGATTTCCGGGTTCACCCCTGCCTCTTTCATGGAAAGTATCTCCATGCCAAGGTCTTTTAAAATCTCCCTGATCTCCACCATCTTATCGGCATTGCCTGTGGCAAATACAATTCTGCTCATCTTACTCTTCCTTCTTTCTCCTGTTTTTATACACCCTGCTCCTCTTTTTTCCTTCTTGGCGGCTTCGGCCCCATAAACTGGTAAAAATAGGTCTTGATCATTCCATTGTAAATCTTGCGGTTCTTATCCGCCTTTCTTCCAAACCACCGCTCTGTGTCCTCATAGCTTGTGATCATATAGGCCGACCAGTCTTTCAACCCGCGGAAGCTCTCTCCAAAATCCTGATAGATCTGCGGGAGTGTCTCCTTTTCCTCCAGACGTTCTCCATAAGGCGGATTGGTAATAATGAATCCGTACGGCTTTGGATGTCTCAAATCCCTGACCGCCCTCTGCTGGAAGTGGATCAGATGGTCTACCCCTGCGTTTACCGCGTTTTTCCGGGCGGTACGGATGACTTCCGCATCAATGTCATATCCCTGGATGTCTGCGGTCACATCCTGTCTGATCCTGTCCTGCGCCTCCGTAGACGCCTCATACCAATGCTTTTTCGGGATCAGATTGCCCCAGTTCTCCGCAGTAAACTCCCGGTTCATTCCCGGCGCAATGTCTGCCGCCATCATGGCTGCCTCAATCACGAAAGTCCCGCTTCCGCAGAACGGATCTACCAGAATCCGGTCTCTCTTCCAGGGAGTAAGCAGAATCAATGCCGCCGCCAGTGTCTCTGAAATCGGAGCCTTTCCGCTCTGCGGACGATATCCCCTCTTGTGCAGAGATTCTCCCGTCGTATCAATCCCCACTGTCACAACATCTTTCTTGATAAAGACACGCACCGGATATTCACTTCCATCTTCCGGGAACCAGTTCTTATGATAATGTTCCTTCATCCGCTCCACCATCGCCTTCTTCATGATGGACTGAATGTCAGACGGGCTGAACAGACGGCTTTTGACCGATGCTGCCTTTGCCACCCAGAACTTTCCGTTCTCCGGTATGTACTGCTCCCACGGGATCTGCTTCGTCCCCTGAAAGAGCTCTTCAAATGTACCCGCAGAAAATTCGCCCGCCTTCAGAAGGACCCGCTCTGCGGAACGCAGGAACAGATTTGCCCGGCACAATGCCAGCTCATCCCCGTAAAAGGACACCCTTCCGTCCTCCACCTGTGAAATCTCATAACCGAGATCCCGGATCTCTCTTTTGAGTACCGCCTCCAGGCCGAAGTGGCACGGTACAACGTATTCTATCTGCATATTGCTTCTCCATTTCCGATTTTCTTCTTACTATATCTTACGTGCTGTCCGCCCGCTTGTCAATAAAGTCTTTTTTTACCAGATGCCGCCGTTCCGGACTTCCCACAAAAAAACCTCCCCGCTTTCTTAGTGATGAAAGCGGGGAAATTCTGTTTCCTGAGACCATATTCCTAATAGTTGCTGTTGTTGTAATCGCTGTAGTCCTTGGTATGGCAGTCTGTTGTCTTATTTGTGTTTTTGTTTTTTGCAGCGTTTTTCGTACGGTCTGTCTGTTTGCTGTTCTGAGTGTGCATATTTCCGTAAGAAGAGCTGTAAGAATTGTTCTCGCTGTTGTTTTTGTTCATATTATTTGTGTTTTTGTAGTTTTTTGCCATTTCCATGTCCTCCTTATTGAATTATGGTACGCTTTTAGTATGCTCGGTTTAAACTAGTTTATACACTTGCGTTTTTCCAAAAAGTGGACAGGAAAAATAAGATTTTCTTCCGATTCTTTAGTATTTTTTAACATTTTGCTTGCTTTTTTCTTTATCTTATATTATACTAACTTTTGTAGAAAGCAGGCTTTCTACACCCCTTATTAATTATTTATACTCCCCTCAAAAGACCGGTGGCTCCCCCATCGGTCTTTTATTTTAAGTTTCTGAAATAAGGAGGTACTGCCACACAGACAGTACCTCCTTTTCTTTTGTTATCGCCCTCCCATGATGCGGAGAACGAGAATAAGAATCAAAAGCGGCAGTGCAAATGGCAGCACAGCAGCAATCAGGCCGGTCACAATCGATACAATAATCAGAAAGACAATGATGACGCCGGCAAAAAACAAGAGTCGCTTCCACCATGTGTCAATCCCCATCAGGTGAAGAATCGGATGACGGATCTCCTTTTCTTCCTCTTCTTCTGTATACATACTCTGCCCGGAACCGTAGGCACCGGAGGTGCCGCTGTAGTAGTCCCGTTCATTTTCAGCGGAATTAATGATCGTACGGGCAATCACCCACGGATCGCCAAGCATATCCAGTATCTCCTGCTCCGTTCTGCCGTTTTTTATCTCGCTTCTTATATAAGAATCATAGTATTCGATATTCTCCTGAACCGCCTGCGCATTCAGATCGTTTTCGAGAGCTTCGCGCAGTTTATTCAAAAATTCGCTTCGATTCATCTCTTATACCTCAAAAATCAAATCCCCGTAAGACGGCATCGGCCAGATTTCCTTATCCACAATCATTTCCAGTCTGTCAACCGGAATTCTGAGTGCTTCCATAGCCGGAACTACCTGTTCGCGGAAGTATTCTGCCTGTACCTTCCCTTCTTCTTTGGTGGATGCCTCCTGTGTCACCTGCTCCAGTGTGGTGAGTGCTGCTTTTGTCTCTTTTAAGAGGCTGCTTGTTTCAACCAGAAGATCTCTTTGCACCTCAGCGTCTACACCTGCCTGTACCACTGCGTTGACAGTCTCAGCCAACGTCTTTGTTCCGCGGATTACCGCCGGAATAATGTGTTTGCTTGCAATATCAATCATCGTACGGGCTTCAATATTCACCGCTTTTGCATAGGCTTCATATTTGATTTCCGCACGGGAATCCAGTTCCGCTCTTGTAAATACATGGAATTTTTCAAACATTCCCACGTTTTTATCCGCTACAAGCGCCGGAATCGCGTCCACCATGGACGGAAGATTCGGAAGCCCTCTTCTTTCCGCCTCTTTTACCCATTCTTCTGAATAACCGTTGCCGTTGAACACAATCTTCTGATGCTCCGTCGCATATTCCTTGATCAGATCATGTACAGCCTGTTCAAAGTCCTCCGACTGTTCCAGAATGTCGCAGGCATCGCAGAGAGCCTCTGCCACAATCGTATTTAATACGATATTCGGCGCAGCCGCAGAATCTCTGGAGCCGAGCATACGAAATTCAAATTTGTTACCTGTAAAGGCAAACGGTGAAGTTCTGTTCCTGTCTGTCGCGTCCTTATTCAGACCCGGAAGCGCTTTGACGCCTGTCTGAAGCTTTCCGCCTTTAATACTGTGTGTCGCATTTCCAGAAATAACAAGCTGTTCCAGCACATCCTCCAACTGTTCTCCAAGGAAGACGGAGATGATTGCCGGCGGCGCCTCGCTGGATCCAAGTCTGTGGTCATTTCCCGGATCTGCCGCAGACTCTCTTAAAAGGTCCGCATGTCTGTCTACAGCTCTGAGCACACAGAGAAGCATCAGAAGGAACTGAATATTCTCATGAGGTGTTTTTCCCGGATCCAGAAGATTTTTCCCGTCATCGGTTGTCAGAGACCAGTTGTCATGCTTTCCTGATCCGTTCACTCCCGCGAACGGCTTCTCGTGAAGCAGGCAGTGAAGTCCCTGCCGTTCCGCTACCTTTTTCAACGTCTCCATAATCAGCTGGTTGTGGTCAACCGCCACGTTGCACTCTACATAAATCGGAGCCAGCTCGTGCTGGGCCGGAGCAACTTCATTGTGCTGTGTCTTTGCAGTCACGCCCAGTCTCCAGAGCTCCTCATTGACTTCTTTCATAAATGCCGCGATCCTGGCGCGGATGCTTCCAAAATAATGGTCATCCAGCTCCTGTCCTTTCGGAGGCATTGCTCCAAAAAGTGTACGGCCTGTAAATACAAGATCTTTTCTTTTCAGATATTTTTGCCGGTCTACAAGGAAATATTCCTGCTCAATGCCGACCGACGGCTTTACGCGCTTTGACGTCGTATTTCCGAACAGGTGCAGAAAGCGCAGTGCCTGTTTATTAATTGCTTCCATCGATCTGAGAAGCGGTGTCTTCTGATCCAGCGCTTCTCCGGTATAAGAGCAGAAAGCAGTCGGAACATAGAGAATACATCCATTTTCGTCTTTCTTCACAAACGCAGGAGACGTAGGATCCCATGCAGTATACCCGCGGGCTTCAAATGTAGCCCGAAGTCCTCCTGACGGGAAAGAAGATGCATCCGGTTCCCCTTTGATCAGTTCTTTTCCCGAAAAGCTCATCAGCACCTTTCCATTCGCCATCGGTGCAGAAATAAAGGAATCGTGCTTTTCCGCCGTGACCCCGGTAAGAGGCTGAAACCAGTGCGTATAATGTGTGGCTCCTTTTTCTATTGCCCATTCTTTCATCTCATGGGCAATCACATCCGCTGTAGCAATATCCAGTTCTTTTCCCTCTTCGATCGTCCGTCTCAGCTCTTTGTAAATCTTCTTCGGCAGACGCTCCTGCATTACGGTATCGTTAAATACATTTTCCCCGAAAATCTCTGCTACATTGATCACCTTTTTGTTGTCCTCCATGCTTTCTCCTCCATATTCTTTATACAGAAAAAGGCACTCCATACAAGTGGAATGCCTTTTATTCTCTTGTTTCGATTATTCAGCTTTTCCAACAGAGCCGAATAATTCCATTTTTTCTTTTACTTTTTCAACGATAGCTTCTGTACCCGGTTTTAATAATTTACGAGGGTCAAAGCCTTTCTTTTCTTTGTCTTTACCTTCTTCGATGTATTTGCGTGTAGCTTCTGCAAATACAAGCTGGCATTCTGTATTTACATTGATCTTTGCTACCCCAAGGCTGATTGCCTTTTTGATCATGTCATCCGGAATACCTGTACCTCCGTGAAGTACCAGCGGCATATCGCCTGTAAGTTCCTGGATTGCATCAAGAGTTTCAAAGCTCAGTCCCTGCCAGTTTTCCGGATATACTCCGTGAATGTTTCCGATTCCGGCTGCAAGCATGTCAACGCCGAGATCAGCGATCATCTTGCATTCCTGCGGATCTGCACATTCGCCGGCTCCGACAACACCGTCCTCTTCGCCGCCGATGGAACCAACCTCTGCTTCCAGAGACATTCCTTTTTCCTTGCAGATGGCTGCAAGCTCTTTTGTCTTGGCTACGTTCTCCTCGATCGGGTAGTGAGAACCGTCAAACATAATGGAAGAAAAACCTGCTTCGATGCATTTCTGGCATCCTTCGTAAGTACCGTGGTCTAAGTGAAGTGCAACCGGAACTGTGATTTTCATCTCTTCCAGCATGCCGTTAACCATTCCGACTACTGTTTTAAAGCCTGTCATGTATTTTCCGGCACCTTCGGACACACCCAGGATAACCGGGGATTTTGTCTCCTCTGCCGCTGTCAGAATCGCTTTTGTCCATTCCAGGTTGTTAATATTGAACTGACCTACTGCATAATGTCCTGCTTTTGCTTTTTTTAACATTTCTGCTGCTGATACTAACATAATTTTTCCTCCACTTCTCTAAGATATGACCCCCAGGGGAATCGAACCCCTGATTCCACCGTGAGAGGGTGGCGTCTTAACCGCTTGACCAGGGGGCCATGTGCCAGTGAAGAACACGTCTGTGTTACCTCACTTGCTTATTGTATACTATTTTCCCGAAATATACAAGTCTTTTTTTTCGTTATTTTCATCATTATTTTCAGACAATTCTTCGTACGGATGGTGAATCAGCTCCTGGGCCTTTTCTTCCGGAACCATAATACAGAGTTCCTGCTGTCTGTTTTTGATCCGTACCCTGTCAAATTCCCCTCCGAATTCTCCGTCCAGCGTCCACGGAATCTCTTCAAGGGACTCAAAAGTTATTGTTTTTGCTTTGATATTATAAATATAGGTGGAGTTTTTCTCCTTGCTCATCAAAGCGGCGACAATGCTCTGAAGCTCTAGAAGATTTTTCGGTGATCTGATAAGGGTTGCTTCAAATTCTCCGTCGTCAAACTCCACTTCGTGGCCGAACATATTGCGGAACCCTCCCATGGATCTGGAATTTGTCACGGAACAGAATAGAAAATCATCCTCGATCTCTGTCTCATCGTATGTCACCTTGACATGATAGGACGGAATATCAAACAGCCGTTTCGCACCTTCCAGCAAGTATGCCAGATGTCCGAGCATGTTCTTCATTTCCTGCTTCGTCTGATAGGAGACGTCGGTAAACAGACCGAAGGCCGCCACATACACGAAATAATCATCGTTGAACTGGCCGATATCACAATGAAACGGCTTGCCGTTGACCGCTGCGTCAGCCGCGCTCAAAAGATCTTTTGGAATATGAAGACTGTTCGCAAAATCGTTGGTCGTACCTGTTGGAATGTATCCGACCGGTATCCTGCTTCCCCGCTTCATCATTCCGGTAACAACTTCATCCAGTGTTCCGTCTCCGCCGCTGCACACGACGATATCATAATCCTCTTTGAATTTCATGACTTTTTTGTATGCATCGTGATAACTCTGTGTCGGATAAATCACAACTTCACATCCGCTTTTTACGAACAGATCCACGATGTCAGATAATTTCGGCTTCAAAAGCCCTTTTCCTGCATTGGGATTATAAATAAATAAAATCTTTTTCATCTCCTGCTGCCACCTTTACTAAAACCTCTTGCCTGTTTGCTGAAACGACAGGAAAAGGATGTTAACCTTCTTGACCGGCAACACCCTTCTCATTCTCTCCTGTTTCTATGTATGTCACGGAACTATCTTGCATGTTCCAGGAATTTCTCAATGCCATTTGCTGCTGCTTCTTCGTCGACGCCTTCTGCAACCACCGTCAGATCTTCGCCCCCGCTTAATTTCAGGCTCATCATGCCCATAATGCTTTTCGCGTTGATCTTCTTGCTGCCGATCTCAATGAACACACGGCTTTCATACTGACTTGCCTCCTGTACAAGCAAAGCGATCGGTCTTGCATCCAATCCGTCGTCACATTTGATCTTCAATGGTTTCTTAATCATTTTGTACCTCCTTGAACTCCATTTGCTTTTCTTAACTTCTCAGCAATTTCGCCTAGACGGCGCAGCCTGTGGTTGACTCCGGACTTGCCAACCGGTTCCGGCATCAGCTCTCCAAGCTCTTTCAATGTCGCTTCCGGATACTGCAGACGGGCCATGGCCATATCCCTCAATCCATCGGAAAGCTTTTCAAATCCCATATGATCTCTGATATATTCGATATCTTCCATCTGCTTGACTGCAGCGGACACGGTCTTCTGAATATTGGCGGTTTCACAGTTCACCTTACGGTTTACCGAGTTCCGCATCTCTTTCAGAATCCGGATGTTCTCAAATTCCATGAGGGCAACCGGCGCATCCATCACATTCAGTGCAAGTGAGATCTGAGTACCTTCTTTTAAATACACGACAAACGACTTCTTCCGTTTCACCACTTTTGCGTCCATCTCAAAGCCATGCATCATCTTCTGAAGAAGAGTCGCCTTTTCCCCGGACGCACATACAATTTCAAAATGATAAGATTTGTGCGGGTCACTCATGGATCCCGCTGTCAGAAAGGCTCCCCGAAGGAATGCCCTTTTGCAGCACCCGTTCTGGAAAACGAGACTGCTCACTCCGGAAAATCCCGCCTGTTTTTCTGGCTCCCTGACAAGCTTTGCTGCCTGCTGGATTCTGTCGGTATGTTTCCGGCCTCCTACTGTTATCAAATATAAAATACTTTTTTTGTCCTGATTTCTACGGATAGAAATTTCAGCCTTTATATTAAACGCTTTTTCCAATAATGTAAAGTACTTTCTTGCAACTGCAATATTTTCCGTGCTGAGCCTTAAGTATGTCTGCTCCCCTTCTTCCAGAGATGCTCCGGCCGAAAAACACAGAATTGCCGCGCATTCTGCAATCTGGCAGTGTCTTGCGCTGCTTATCTGTCCTGCCAGCTCCTCCTTTACCTTTCCTGAAAATGACATCTTTATATTCCTTTCACCCGGGCATCCTTTTCAATGTCCCTGTGCTCGATCTTCAGCCCGTATCCTTCTTCCTGTTCCAGGGCATAGTACAATGCGTTGGCAAGCGTAACAGACCTGTGTTTGCCTCCGGTACACCCGATCGCAATGACAAGCTGGTTTTTTCCCTCCGCCACATAGTTCGGAATCAGAAACTGTACCATGTCCGTCAGTTTATCGAGAAAAATCCTTGCAGTTTCGCTGTTCATTACATAGTCCCTGACCGGAGCATCATTTCCGCTCATCGGGCGCAGCTCCGTAATATAGTACGGATTCGGAAGAAACCGTACATCAAACACCAGATCCGCATCCCCGGGAATTCCATATTTGAAACCAAAGGAGAGGATCGTCACATACAGATTTTTATAGTTTTTGTTCTCCACAAAAATCTTATGGATTTCGGCGCGAAGCTCTCTTGTAAGCATCTGGCTTGTATCAATGATATAGTCCGCCTGCTGTTTCAGAAACACAAGCCGCCTTCTCTCTTCGTCAATGCCTTTATCCACCCTGCCCTCGCCGGCAAGCGGATGGCTCCGTCTCGTCTCCTTATACCGTTTGATCAATGCCTGATCCGAAGCGTCAAGAAACAGGATTTCGAATTTTACGCCCTTTTCTCTCAGCTTTTCCAAAGTCTCCTGAAGCTGTACAAATTTCTGACTGCTTCGGATATCAATTCCAAGCGCCACCTTCGTATATTCTGATCCCGGGAGGATCAGCATCTCCATAAATTTCGGCAGAAGCGGGACCGGCAGATTATCCACGCAGAAATATCCTACATCTTCCAGCATCTTAAGCGCTGTTGATTTGCCCGCTCCCGAAATGCCCGTCACAATTACAATCCGCATATTTCATACCGCCTTTTCTTTCTTGTGTCTCTTATCTTTCGTCCCGTCTGTCCCTGAATTCTCCAATCCTTCTTACTTCCGGCTCCAGCCTGACACCGAATGCCCGGTATACCCGGTCCGATACTTCCTGCATCAAACGGTTCACATCCTCAGCTGTAGCCCCGCCTTTGTTGATCACGAAACCGCTGTGCTTTTCCGATACCTGCGCTCCTCCGACCGTAAATCCCCGAAGACCCGCATCCTGAATCAGTTTCCCGGCAAAATATCCTTCCGGGCGCTTAAATGTGCTCCCTGCACTCGGGTACTCCAGAGGCTGCTTGGTGATCCTTCTCTGCTTGAAATCCTCCATTTTCATAAGGATCTCCTCCCTGCTTCCTTTTTCCAGACGGATGCATGCCTCCAGCACAATGCAGCCACGCTTCATCACGGCGCTTGTCCGGTATCCGAATTCCAGTTCATCCTGTGAAAGGACAATCGTATTTCCGTCCCGGTCAAGAGCCGTCACCTGTACAATAACATCTTTCATCTCCCCGCCGTAGGCTCCCGCGTTCATGACCGCAGCTCCTCCGATCGTTCCGGGAATTCCGGATGCAAACTCAAATCCGGCAAGTTCATTCTCCAGTGCCGCTGCCGCAATCTGGCTCATCAGGGCACCTGCCTGTGCCCGGATTTGCTCTCCCCGGACTTCAATTCCCGACATTTCCCTGCCGATCGCGATAATGACACCCCGGTATCCGTCATCGCTCACCAGAAGATTACTTCCGTTTCCAACAATATAATACTGGACTCCCTCTTTTTTACAAAGCTCTGTCAGCTTTTTGATTTCTTCGCTGTCTGATGGTGAAACAAAGTAGTCTGCCGGCCCGCCGACCCTGAAAGTCGTATGTCTTGCCATCGGTTCCTGCTCTTTTACCCGTTCCGGTGCCGTACATCCACACAGTTTCTCATAAAATTCTCTGTTCATATTCATCTGCCTATTCTCCAAAATGTTCTTTCCATCATAGTCTGTTTCCATTTCATTGTCTTATCATACATCAAAGACTGTTCAAATTCAATGAACTCTTGCAAATTCAGGAAAAATACGATAGTATAGAAATCAGTATTATTTATCAAAAGGAGTGAACTTTTCTTGGACTCGAGTACAGTCATACAAATTGTAATTCTCATATGTTTACTGGCGTTTTCCGCATTCTTTTCTTCCGCGGAGACATCTCTTACTACGGCTAACAAGATCCGTATGCGTTCTCTGGCAGACGAGGGAAACAAGCGTGCAAAAATGGTGCTCTGGCTTTCCGAGCATTCCCCTCAGATGTTGACTGCCATCCTGATCGGAAACAACGTTGTCAATCTTTCCGCCTCATCCCTTACTACGAGTATTGCTTATCAATTCGGCGGCTCCGCAATTGTCGTCGCCAATGCAGCGATCACCATCCTGATCCTGCTTTTCGGAGAGATTACGCCAAAAACGACCGCGACACTGTATCCTGAAAAGATCTCTTTGATTTACGCGCCGATTGTCAAATTTTTTACCAGAATCATGTCACCGCTCGTTGCCCTGATCAATCTGCTTTCCAAAGCAGTACTTTTTCTTCTTCACATCGATGCGAATGCTCAGAGCCGTACCATGACGGAGACTGAACTTCGTACCATCGTAGATGTCAGCCACGAAGACGGCGTCATCGAATCCGAAGAAAAAGAAATGATCTACAATGTATTTGATCTTGGAGACGCCAAGGCAAAAGATGTCATGGTCCCGAGAGTCCATGTGACATTTGCCGATATCAACAGCACCTACGATGAACTGATCGAGATCTTCCGCGAGGATAAATTCACACGGCTTCCGATCTACGAAAATACAACGGACAACGTGGTTGGTACTATTAATATGAAAGATCTTCTTTTATATGACAACACAAAAGAATTTCATGTCCGTGATATTTTGCGGGACGCATACTTTACTTATGAATATAAAAATATCTCCGAGCTCCTTGTCGAAATGCGGGAGGCCAAATTCAACATCGCGATCGTCCTCGACGAATACGGCGAGACGGCCGGCCTCATCACACTGGAAGATATCCTCGAGGAAATTGTAGGGGAGATTCATGACGAGTATGACGAGGATGAAGAAGAGGACGTAAAAGAACTGGGAACTCATGAGTATATTGTAGAGGGCTCTACCAACCTGGATGACCTGAATGATGAGCTTGGGCTGAATCTGGAATCTGATGACTACGATTCTCTTGGCGGCTTTATCATCGAGCATCTCGACCGCCTTCCTGCTGCCGGTGACGAGGTCACGACTGCGGACGGCGTCCGCCTGGTAGTGGAAAAGCTGGATAAAAACCGTATCGAGAGTGTCCATGTCTATCTTCCGCCTCACTGGATCCATCCGGACAAAGAGGAAAACTGATAAATCAGAAAACAACAAAGCGCCGTTCCCGGATCTGCTCCGGCACGGCGCTTTGTTTATCTGTCAGTTTTCTTCTTCGTCTTTCACTTCCTCGCCCGCAAGCTTTAAAACAGAGCGGATTTCCGCCTCGCTCCTGTCCGTATAAAGGGCAAGTTCTTCCAGGGTAATCTTTCTGCCCATCTCTTCTTTGAGCTTTTTGATCTGTCTTTCCAGCTCGTCCACCTTCTCAACCATCTTCCGGTCTCTGACATGGACGTCTTTCTGCTCTTCCTGAAATGCCTCGATCCCCTCCTGTACCGCTTCCAGAATCTTTTCTTCGTCTTCTGTCTCCTGAAGCGCCAGCATCAGGCTGACATTTCCTTCCTGTACCAGATCCCCGAGAAAAACGCTCCCGTCATGGACAGATTCCGCGATCCCCAGTACTTTTTCCAGAAATTCGGAAAGTCCTTTTTGCTCTCCCTGCACTTCTCTCAACTCCATCTGATAATTGCGAAGATAGCGCTTTTCTTCCTCTGAATAGGATTTCTCCCTTTCCTCTTCTGTCAGAATTCTCCCATGCTTTCTTTCGTATCCTGATACGGCTACCTTCTGAGACAAAAGGTAGTCGTATACCAGCTCCATCTGTTCGTCGCTTAAATGGTCATCTTCAAAATATTTCTCGATTTCTTCTTTCCGGATCCTGTTATCCTGCCGCTTTGCCTCTTCCAGAATCCATCCAAGTTTTCCCTGAAATTCCAGTCTGTCTTCCATCTGTATTTCTCCTTTTCTTTTTCGTGCCGGTATCTGTCTTTATTCTGATACAATCACCGTCTGATATCCGGCCCGTTTCAGTGCCTGCTCGGTATCCGCTGCTTTGTCGACGGAAGCAAAATTTCCTGTCAGCACTTTATAATATGGTCCCTCATGGCTGATAAAAGCCGGGAATTCATCTGCAATCAGTTCGTCCTTCAGCCTTTGTGCATTGTCCGGATTACGGAATGCACCGGCCTGAATGTGGTAGCGGGCCTCTTCTTCTGTTTCCTCCGTCTCTGTTTCCGGCGTCACCCCCAGCATTTCCTCCGGTTCACTGTCCAGGTCCATATCCGGGCGCTGCATCAGTGTATCAAGAATTCCCTCAGCGATTGCCAGAGCAATAGCGTCAAAATTCTCATCAAAAATCTGATTATCCGTGTCGGAATTGATAAATCCCAGTTCCACAAGAACGGCCGGCATCTTCGTCCGTTTCAGGACGACCAGATTCGGTCTTGCCTTCACTCCCAGATTCCGGAAACCGATTGTCTCCAGCTGGTCATTGATATCCTCAGCCATCTCATATTTGATTCCTGAAAGATCATATACGAGACTTTCCACCCCGGACACTGCATTGTCCGCCGGGTAGGAATTCCGGTGGATCGAAATAAAATAATCCACTCCGGCCTCATTTGCTTTCATCGCCTTCTGATACGGTGTCTCGTAGATGTCTGTTGTCCGCGTATACTGAACGTCAATTCCCCGGTTTTCCAGAATCTCTCCCACCGCCAGTACCATCTGAAGTGCATCATCTTTCTCCTGTCTTCCTTTGTAAACAGCACCCGGATCTCTTCCGCCGTGCCCTGCATCCAGCATAATCGAAACAGCCATAAAAGCTCCTGCATATGTCTTTTTTTACATACATATGCAGGAGTCCTGTCCTACGTTCCCGTCTAATCCACGGCTCTTCTCTCTTCCGCCAGAATCAGGTTCGCATTCTGTCTTTCATAAGAATTCAACCGTACATTCCGGGAAAATTCATCCGCTGTGTAGAGCGGTTCATACCAGTCTTTGGATGAGAACCATTCGTCAAGATCTTCGGTTTCGAAGATTCTTCCATGTCTTGCAAAAATCTCGTTTCGTCCAAGACGCAGTTCTGCTTTTGTCTTTCCCTCGAAGTCTTCTTCTGTCAGAAGCCGGCTGTCACTTTCCGGGAAAATATAATCCTCATCTTCCTCTTCTTCCTGAGGTCTTGTCCTGCTGTCAGCGTACTGATCCCGCTTCATCGTGCAGTCCATTGCCGCTGTCAGCCCTTCTGACTGTCCGCCCGAGGCCCTCTTTACGACAACCTTCAGAGCCTCATCCTGGAATTCGATGGTTCCTTCCATCCGGTTGTTATATTCGTCCGAAAAGGTAAAAGAGGCCGTTTTATCAGAAACAACGCCGGTCACGTCATTCGCTCCCCGGAATACATAATCCTCGTCGCTTCCGTAAGTTTTCCGGATATCAAATACAACTCTCTGGTCTGTGGCACTTTTGATTTCCACCTCGCAGATTCCGTCCGTCGACATCACTTCAGAGTCCGCATTCGCCTCGTCACACCAGTTTCCTTTATAGTCTGCCAGGCTCCAGGTATTCTTTTCCTCTTCTTCGTTCTGGTCAGTCTCTTCGTTTTTCTCCGTCTCATTGCGGGTGACAAGCTGCCCGAGATAGTTCCCTCCAACTGCGGCAAGTCCGATAATCACCGCTGCTGCAAGGATAATCATGGCGAACCATTTCCTGAAAAAAGACTTTTCTTCGTCCGGCTCATCCTGATCTTCGATATCAAGCTCTCCTTCCAGCTCTTCATAAAGCTTCCCAAGTCTTGCCTGGCGGATTTCTTCTTCCGCGTCTTCCCGCAAAAGTTCAAACATCAGGACCATCATATCCGAAGAAATGTCCACGTGCAGATATCCTGCCTGGGTACACATCAGTCCCAGCTCAATCCTTGCATATTCCAGAATTCCCTCCAGTTTCTCGGCCGGACACTTCCACAGACGGGACAGTTCTTCCATGCTCCATCCCTCATAGTAGTATGCCAGGCAGACCAGCCTCCCGGCTGTTCCTATTTTCTTGTAGCTGGATTTCAGAATCCGGACGATCTGCTGCCGCTCCGCTGTCGTCTCCGGAGCGCGCTGTCCCTCCCAGGAAGGCGCTGTCTTTTCTTTCTCCAGAATCATTCCTTTCTTTTTCTGGCATTCTCTCTCCCCGAGTTTATAGAGAACGGTATAAAGCCACTTTTCCATCTTCGCCGGATCCTGGAGCGTGCTGATAGTCCGGAACACGACAAGGTAGATCTGGCGGACCAGTTCTCTGGCTTCGCCGCGGTTTCCCATCATCAGTCTGGCACGAAAATAGACATCCGCACAGGTTTCTCTGTAGATCGTGCCGAATCCCTCGCTCTCGCCTCTCTTTGCCTTCTCCACTGCCAACTTCAAACTTTCTTTCATATCTGCTCCCACTCAACTTTCCATGCATTGTTTTTCAGCCATTTCCTGCGGTTCCGGTAATCCGGCATTATTTCCTCCACCCGGTTCCAGAAAGCCGAGGAATGGTTCATCTCCTTCAAGTGACACAGCTCATGAACCACCACATAGTCAATAATCTTCTGCGGCATCATGATCAACCTCCAGTTGAAATTCAAATTTCCAAGGCTGCTGCAGCTGCCCCATCTTGTTTTCTGTGCCTTGATAGTCACTTTATTCGGGCTCTCCCCGATCTTTGCGGCAAACACCTTCACCCGGCTTTCAATATTTTCTTTTGCCCGGATCCGGTACCATTTTTCCAACTGCTCTTTCCGCTTCTGAGGTGTTGCTGCTGTCTGATCTATCAGCAGCTGCCCGTCTCTCTGCCATACAGTCTCACCTTCTGATTTCTTTATCGAAAGCTTCAACGGCTCTCCCAGATAATAAAAGACGCTGCCGTCCTGAAACCGTTTTTCCATCCATTCTCTACGGCTCTTTTCGATCTTTTCCAGCTGCTCTTTGACCCATGGAGCCTTTTCTTTTAAAAATCTGCGGATGGCTGTTTCCGGCATCCGGTACGGTGCTTTTACCCGCACTTTCCCTCCGGAAAGAATGGCCACCTCAATTGTTTCCCTCTTTCCTCTCTGCAGGTCATAAAAGACCGCTCCCGTCTGTCTGTCATAAAAGCAGCGTCTCATGTTGTATCCCCCAATCAAGAGATATAAAGATATCCCCTTATCTCATATTATCTTATGTTTCCCCGCTTTACGCAACAGATTCTTTCGATTTTCGTTCTTTTCTGCGTAATATAAACGGCGTATCAGTCCTGTCTCCCAATAACTGATACGCCTCTGCGTTTATGGATTCCTATTCATTATCAGAGCTTTCCGATGTCACTTTTGCTTCATCCCAAAGCCAGGAAATCACTTTTTCATTTAATGCCTGTTCTTTCAGTTCATCTTCCGAATACTGCTCTTTCAGCTCATCCGCTGTCATCTGCTGTGCCTGCGCATTCTGTTCTACCCACTCATCAATCTCGTCATCGGATACGGTAATGTTCTCCTCCCCGGCAATCAGATCCAGCACTTCCTGCTGTTTGACATACTCTTTGACCTGTGTATCTATCTCTTCATTAAATGCCTCCTCGTCCATCCCCATATACTGCTCCAGAAAATCCGCATACTCCATATTTAAAGAAGTTGCGATCTGCTGGTACTGCTCTTTCATAAGGCTGGTATATTCTTCTACTTTATCCTCCGGATATTCTTTCAGCTCTACATTCTCCATCAGAGCGTCAACAATCTCCGTCTGTCTCTGTGTCTGATCCTGTACCTCGGCCTGACTTTCCAGGATATCCCTGATTTCTTTCTTATAATCATCAACTGTTGTGTCTTCGCCCTTCACCATGGTGACAAACTCATCATTCAACTCCGGAAGGGAAACTTCTTCGATCTTTGTCAGTGTGATTGTAAATACCGCATCTTTTCCGGCCAGATCAGGGTTATTCTCGTACGGGTCCGGGAATGTCGTATTGACATCAAAGGTTTCCCCTGTTGTATGACCTACAATTCCATCCTCAAATCCATCAATATATCCGCCCGCTCCAAGTTCGAGCTGCTGTCCGGATGCCGTGCCTCCGTCAAAGGCAACTCCGTCAATCGCTCCGGAATAATCGATCGTAACCATATCTCCCTCCTGAGCAGCCCGGTCTGTAATCTCCGTATAGGTCGCATAATTCTGCCGGATCTGTTCGATCTGGGAATCCACGGTTTCGTCGGTCACTTCCGTCTCTGTGATCTCGCTGACTTCCAGATCTGTATATCCATTAATTTTGACATAATCATTTTCGATTTCCTTCGGTCCGCATCCGGCCAGCAGGGATACAGCCGCAATCATACATACTCCTGCAGCCAGAGCCTGTTTCCTTTTATTATTCATACTCCTGTCTCCTTTATTATCATCTCTTTCCAGTTATATCATACTTCCTTTCTCTTGACAAGCCGTCCTTTTCCCGCTTCTATTCAGCCTCTTTTCCTGCTTCCCGGACAAACATTCCGTGAATGTCAAAGGCATGGTTCATCGGTCCGCTGCCCTTTCCCAGATCCAGCATGGCTCCCAGCGCTCCGGATATGTAAGTTTTTGCCCGTTCCACCGATTCCTCCATGGAAAAGCCCTTTGCCAGATTGGAGGCAATAGCGCTTGACAATGTGCACCCGGTTCCATGGGTGTTCGGGTTGTCGATCCGCTTTCCGTAAAACCAGCGACAGACACCGCCCTGACATAGCAGGTCATTGGCATCATTTAACTGATGGCCTCCCTTGACCAGTACAGCCAGATGGTACGTTTCACTGATCTTCTGTCCGGCACAGATCATATCCTCTTCTGTGCAGATCCGCATCCCGGAAAGAACCTCCGCCTCCGGAATGTTTGGTGTCAGGATGTCCGCCTCCGGGAGAAGACATTCCTTTAAGGTTTCTACTGCATCTTCGCTGATCAGTCTTGCCCCGCTTGTCGCTACCATCACCGGATCCACCACAATATTTTCAGCCCTGTATTCCTTTAGTTTGTCTGCAATAGCCCGGATCAGTTCCGAAGACGAAACCATGCCGATCTTTACCGCGTCCGGCCGGATATCAGTAAAAACACAGTCCAGCTGCTCCTTTAAAAACGCAGGAGAAACCTCCATAATATCTTTCACCCCGGTCGTATTCTGTGCAGTCAACGCAGTCACCGCACTCATGGCGAATACACCGTTTGCAGTCATGGTTTTGATATCCGCCTGAATCCCCGCACCTCCACTGGAGTCACTTCCCGCAATTGTCAATGCTGTTCTCATTTTCCACACGTCCTTTCTTTTTTCGCCGCATTCCCGCCTGATTACCGAGCAGATGCCTGCTGTAAAAACAATTCCACATCCCCGTACTCCGTCAGAAATATATCCGCCTCGGATTTTAAGGTGTCCAGATCTTTTCTGCTTGCCCGGTCATAAACCGCCACCGTCCGGAAGCCTGCCCTCTTCGCGGTCAGAAGTGCATGGCAGGTATCCTCAAATACCCACGTTTCTTCCGGTCTTGTACCAATTTTTTCTGCTGCCTCCAGATAGATCTTCGGATGATTTTTCCCCTGTCCCACTTCCGAACAAGTCAAAATATCCTGAAACAGATCCAGCACCGAAAGTCTTCGAAATGCAGCTTCCACATTTTCTCTTCCGCTCGAAGTTGCAACAGCCATCGGAATCCCCGCTTTCCGGAATTGTTCCAGATACCGCCGGACTCCCGGCTTTAATTCTGCCTTCTCCGCATAAAATGTCCGGATCATCCCGTTGACTTCCTCTACCACCCGGACGGCTGTCTTCGGAAGATCATACTCCCGGATCAGATAGTCTGCTGCCTGCTCAAGACTCATCGGAAACAAAATTTCCCGAAGCCCCGGTTTCCCTTCCCGTCCCTGGCTTTTCAGATAAAGTTCGCCGATCTCTTCCCAGACCGGCATTGAATCAAGCAGGACTCCGTCCACATCAAAAATAACTCCCTTGATCATTCTTCAATCATCTCTTCCACACTCTCTTTTAACGCTGCCGCCGCTGTCCTGATATCCCTGCTTGCAAAAATCGCGCTGATCACAGCCACACCGCAGATACCGCTACCTTTCAGCTCCATCACATTTTTTCTGCTGATACCTCCGATGGCAATGACCGGAATCCGGACCGCCCTGCAGATTTCCTTTAATACTTCATGGCTTACCTCCGTGGCATCCGCCTTGGAGCCCGTCGGGAACACGGCTCCCACTCCAAGGTAATCCGCGCCGTGCTGCTCCGCTTTTTTTGCCTGCTCCACAGTCTGGGCAGAAACACCAATAATCTTGTCCGGCCCAAGCCGCTTTCTCACATCTTCCGCTTCCATGTCTTTTTGACCGACATGAACCCCGTCCGCACCAATCTCCTCTGCAATCTTCACATTATCATTGATGACAAACGGCACCTGATATTCCCGGCACAATTTCTGAATTTCTTTTGCTTCCTCAAGAAATGTCTCCTCATCCAGATTTTTCTCTCTTAACTGGATAAAGGTTGCTCCCCCTTCCAGCGCTTCTCTCACCTGCTCTGTCAGCGTCTTACCGTTCAGCCAGCTCCGGTCTGTCACCGCATAAAGAACAAAATCTTTTCTATCGCACTTCATAAACAGCTCCTTTCTCCAGGTCCTCCCCGGTCATATTGTAGATAGCATCGATAATCCGGTTCCGGTAGGTGGCATTTCCATCCCCCTCCTCCATCCGCTTCCACGCCGTCTCTCCGGCAAGTCCCATCACACAGACTGCCGTTGCCGCCGCATCAAGCAGATGCTCCGGATTCGCTGTCAGATATGCCGTCATCATACCCGAAAGCTGGCATCCGGTTCCGGTGATTTTGCCCATTTCCGGACGACCATTGCGAATCACGTAACACCTGTCTCCATCGGTGACCAGATCAATCGCTCCGGTCACAGCTATGATACATCCCTCTTTCTTCGCAAACGATTTGACAAAAACGATACTCTCCTCCAGATTCTCCTCCGTCACGGCATCCGCAATATCCGCGTCTACCCCCTTTGTCGTTCCGCTCCCAAGATAAAGCGTCTTGATCTCCGAGATGTTTCCACGAATCACAGTGAGCTTCAGTTCCTCCATCAGCTTCAACGCCGTATTCGTCCTGAACACACTCGCTCCCGCCCCCACCGGATCCAGAAGCACCGGGTGGGATAACGCATTCGCCCGCTTCCCCGCACGGACCATCCCGTCAATACTCGTCTTGTGCAGCGTACCAATATTAATATTCAGACCACCGCAGATTGAAGTAATATCCTCCACATCCTCCGGCTCATCCGACATGATCGGACTTCCACCACACGCCAGCAGCACATTCGCCACATCATTCACCGTCACATAGTTCGTAATATTATGCACAAGCGGCATCAAACCTCTCACCTTCTCAAGAAACTCCTTCAATATCCTCCACTCCTTTCGCATCATCGGGGACGTGTACCTGTGCACCGGAACCCGTCCCCGATGAAAAAAATCTGATAATTCAAGTTTTGCCTTATTTTATGCGGGTTTCGGGGATTTTTTTGTCATTTACGTCGTGTACCTGTGCATCGGAACACGTCCCCAAAAATACGTAAGTTCTACAGAAGTGGTGAGAACAGTCTGGAGATCTGTTCCCGGATGCGGATGGACAGGCCGCGTTGTCTGTAGGTTTCTTCTGTCACCTCTTTGCAGACGAGGAGGTCGTTTTCGAATGCGTCTTCCAGTTTTTTTGCTGTTCCTTCGCTGTAGATGGTGGCGTTGACTTCGAAGTTGAGCTGAAAGCTGCGGATGTCCATGTTGGCTGTCCCGACGCAGCTGACCAGGCCGTCAACAGTCATGGTCTTTGCGTGGAGAAATCCGTTCTGGTATGTGTAGCATCTTGCTCCTGCGGCGGCCATTTCGCCCAGATAGGAGTAAGTTGCCCAGTAGACAAACGGGTGGTCCGGTTTGCACGGGATCATAATCCTTACATCAACTCCGGATTTAGCCGCGATTTTTAAGGAGTCCAGAATCGGCTGGTCCGGTATGAAATACGGGGTCTGGATGTAGATGTACTTTTCAGCCATCTGAATCATCTTTAAGTAGTTATCCCGGACGCTGTCGTATTTGGAGTCCGGTCCGCTGGATACAATCTGTACGAGAGACCTTCCGTCTCTCTCATATTCCGGAATTTCAAAAAGCCGGTCCTGAAGGAAAAGATTTTCCTTGGCCGCGTAGTTCCAGTCCAGTACAAAGCGGACAGCAAGGGATGTCACTGCGGATCCTTCGATACAAAGATGGGTGTCTCTCCAGTATCCGAATTTCTTCGTATCAAGCCCCAGATATTCTCTTCCGATATTAAATCCCCCTACAAATCCGACTCTGCCGTCAATGACCGCAATCTTTCTGTGGTTCCGGTAATTGACGCGCAGCTGCAGCTGACCCAGAAATGCCGGGAAAAACTCTGCCACCTGGACGCCGGCCTTTTCGAGACGTCTCCAGGAACGTTCCCTCATTTTCCGGCAGCCCATACTGTCAAAAAGCACCCGGACTTCAACACCTTCCTGTACTTTTCTTGTCAGTACTTCTTCAATTTCCTGCCATAGTTCGTCATTCCGGATAATATAATACTGCAGATGAATGTAATTTTTCGCCCCGTTCATTTCTGCGATCAGGGCATCGAATTTCTCCCTGCCGTCCGTGTAAATCCGAATGTCATTGTTATCTGTCAGCACTGCTTCGGCCGCATTGAGGTTATAAAGAATCAGGCTCTGGAACCGCTCCATCTCCGGGGTTTTCAGTCTCAGCTTCCTCCGGTAGATCGATTCCTCCTGGCGCCTCACCGCGTACTTGATCTCATCTTCAATCTCTTTCATCTTGAACATTTTACTTTTTCTATAGTCCTGTCCCACCACAAGGTACAGGATAAAACCAACAATCGGAATAAAGTAAAGGACTAAAAGCCATGTCCAGACCGCTGTCGGATTTCGTCTTTGAAAGAAAATAATAATGATCGATAAAATGATGTTGATGAATACGAGGTTGTCCAGTATCCAAAGAGCTGCGTCTTTTGTTAATTCGAATATTATTTCCATATACTTTTTCCTCCTCGATTCCTGCTCTTATTATACTTGCAGGGGAAAAAAGATGCAACCCGCCTGCAAACTACTTGCGCTTCCCCAAAAACAATGCTACAATACAACATGTGTAACAAAAGATTGGAGGAGAGTAATTAAGATGAGTCCGTTTTTTATCGTATCACTCGTGATTCTTGTTATTCTGGTCATCGCTCTGATCGTCCTTTATTTTCTTGGAAAGCGCGCTCAGAAAAAGCAGGCGGAACAGCAGGAGAAGATCGATGCCATGGCTCAGACAGTTTCCATACTCGTCATAGACAAGGGCCGTATGAAGCTGAAAGATGCCGGTTTTCCATCTATCGTAATGGAAAGCACGCCGAAATATTTACGCCGGTCCAAGGTTTATGTCGTTAAGGCAAAAGTCGGGCCGAAGATCATGACATTTATGTGTGATGATAAGGTTTACCCGCTTGTTCCTGTGAAAAAAGAAGTCAAAGCTACCGTGAGCGGTATTTATATTACAGGAGTAAGAGGTGTCAGAGGGCCTCTGGAAGCTCCAAAGAAGAAAAAAGGATTTTTTGCAAGAGCTAAGGAAGCAGCCAGGGAAGAGGCTTCCAAGAATTCATCAAAATCAAAAAAGAAATAAGACAGCATAAAGAGTGCGGAATATTTCATCCGCACTCTTTTTCTGTCTCTTTTTCTATTAATGATTCCGGACTCTCCGGTATCTTCTTTCGTTTTCCCCTTCCGGAAAGCTATGCATTTTCCCGGTCAAGGAAAATCGGATTGCTCCATGCAGTCTTTCCGTACCGGTCAGTACATTTTACCCTCACATATTTCTCATGTCCTTTAAGGACATATTCGCCGCTTTCCACTGTCTCGTCCACAGATCTGCATACAATTGATGTCCCGTCGTTAATACAGTTGCCTGCGATAAAATCGATCCTGTACACCGGGCTTGAGCTGACATATGCTTTTCCGTCCCGGATTCCCCAGTCGTAGATTTCCGGTCCTGAGGATGAATAATAATTTCCTGCCAGCATGTTTTTTACAATTGCTTCGTGGGAAAGTTCCTCTGCCTTTACAACGATATATCCGCCGCAGGCGTCTTCCACAATCCCGTCATTATGATTGTCATCGGATGCAAAGGCAAAGATCTGTTTTCCTTCCCGCAGCATGACATCCCAGTATGTCTCATCATATCCGGTGGCACTTTCATTTACCGTGCCGTAATTATAGATTTCCAGCGCCCAGATTCCTTTTGTATGGATGAATTCTTCCTCCCGCACTCTGGACCAGATCGGATGATTGTAGGTCGCGATCATTCCTCTGGACGTCATCTCATCCGCCAGTTTCTGCGCTGCTTTCGCTCCATCCCAGTCTCCGTAATATTTGTCCACCGGATGGATTTCCATATGCTTGTACGGCTCTTTTGTGGCCTGTTTCTGCATTTCTTTCGTGCCGAGAATTCCATGGATGTGATGCACCTTCGGTCTGAGTTTCGATCCTTCTGACTCATAGAGCACGGCAGAGGCCTCAAGCCCCGGAAGGATAATAAAGTCCTCACAGTCAAATTCGTCCCTGTAATCGGTATAACGATCGTGTTCGGAAAAGCAGAGGAAATGATACCCGTGCTCCCGGAACAGTTTCACCGACTCCGCCGGTGTCAGATGGCCGTCAGAATTGACCGTGTGGCTGTGAAGGTTTCCTTTGTACCAGTTTCCACTTTCTGTAAATCCCAGTACGTTCAGTGACAGGATCCGTGCCTCTTCCAGATACTGCCTGCGCATCTCTTCCGGCACCAGGCTTCCTCCGGTCGCCCAGACGATCTGTACGGCGTTTCCCATCACCGGCTCCAGCCCGTGTTCCTTCACATACTTCTGAAATTCCTCCTGTGCTGCCATCGCTGACACTCCTGCAAATCCGGCACAGGCGCTCGGCTCCAGGAAAATCTCTTCCGTATCCATCAAAAGCTTCATATACTGAAGAAGTTTCCGGTCTTCCACTGTCACTTCGCCGCTTAATACACGTTCCATCATCTTTCCCGCAAAGGCAGACGGACGTCCTACCGCAAGTCCGTCGGCATCGGTCTTTCCTGTCAGTCCGATATCCTGAACCGCAATCTCATTGTGCAGTCCGGATGCCATACCAAGCAGCATACAAGGAGCCTGCACCGGCTCCGCGAAGAAACAATGCACCGCATCGCCAAACACCCATTTGAGTCCCGCCGTAATGCCGCCCGGCGCTCCGCCGACTCCGCATGGAATATAGACAAAGAGCGGATGCTCCTTATCTACGACAATCTTCTGTTCATCCAGCTGCTCTTTCAGCCGTTTTCCTGCTGTCGCATAGCCAAGGAAGAGTGTTCTGGAATTTTCATCATCCACAAAATAGCTGTTTGGGTCCTGATCCGAGAGCGCCCTTCCCTGTCTGACCGCTTCTCCGTAGTCCTGCTCATATTCCCTGACTTCGACGCCGAACTTCCGAAGAAGCTGTTTCTTCCATTCTTTTGCATCCGCAGACATATGAACAATGACCCGAAATCCGAGAACTGCACTGATAATACCGATGCTGAGCCCCAGATTTCCTGTGGATCCCACCTGAATCGTATACTTCCGGAATACTGCACGATTCTCTTCCTCTCCAAGAACCGCGTAGCTGTCGCCATCTTTCAACAGACCGTGCTTCACTGCAAGATCCTCCGCGTATTTCAGCACCTCATAAATCCCGCCCCTTGCCTTGACGGAACCTGCAATGGCAAGATGGCTGTCTTCCTTTAAGAGCAGTCTTCCGGCAACAGCGCTTCCGGTCTTTTCTTCCAGCGCCGCCTTCATCTTCGGGATTTCCTCAAGAGGGGACTCGATGAGTCCTCCCCGGTCTTTCGTCTCCGGGAAATACCTGAGAATCAGCGGTGCAAACCGCTCCAGTCTTGCCCTTGCATCCTCAATCTCTTCCGGCCGGACATCAAAAGTTTCTCCGGCATCATCCCAGCATTCTTTTTTCGGATTGATCCACGCTGTTTCTTCTGCTCTTGCAAGCTTTTCTACAACCGGATTTTCACCGATCTTATCTTTGATCTTTTCCATGCTTTTTCCTCCATGCAATATGAGACATGAACTCCTGAATGATTCCTGCTGCCGCAATGGCAGTGATTCCCGAACCGTCAAATGCGTTTGCCACTTCTACCACATCGTATCCCACAACATCCAGATCTTTTAAGCCATGCAGGATCTCCAGCGTCTCCCAGGTGGAAAATCCGCCCGGCACCGGTGTACCGGTTCCCGGAGCAAATGCCGGATCAAGGAAATCGATATCAAATGTCAGGAACACTTTCTTTCCGCCAACCCTGCTTTTGATCCGGTCTATGACCTCCTGTGCACTCATGTGGTGCATCGTAAGAGCATTGATGGACTCGTACCCGAGATTTGCGGAATTCTGCGCGTCCTCCGATCCGTAAAGCCCTTCCCTGATTCCTACCTGAATGGAGCAGGACGGATCCACCAGCCCTTCCTTTGCCGCATGGTAAAACGGTGTGCCGTGGCTGTACGGTTTTCCGAAATATTCTTTGATCGTATCGTAGTGGGCGTCAAAATGAATCAGCGCCACCTCTCCGTGTACATCCTTGCATGCCCGAAGCTCCGGCAGCGTCACGCTGTGGTCTCCTCCGATGACAATCGGAACGGCTCCGCTTTCAAAGAGTGTTCTCATCTGCGCATGCACCTTGTCAAAAGTCTCCTCCACATACCCCGGCACCGTCGGAAGATCGCCGTAGTCCACTCCCCGGCATTCCCCGAAAATATCCACTTCCAGAACGGGATTATACGGTTTGGCCGCCAGAGAAGACATCTCCCTGACTGCGGCCGGGCCAAATCTGGCCCCTGCACGGTAAGTCGCACAGGTATCGAACGGAATTCCTGCCACGACAAAGTCCGCATCCTGAAGATCCGTGTCATTCTCCATTCTCATAAAGGTCTGAATCCCTGAAAAACGCGGGATTTCGAGCGAATTGACGATTCCATGTTTCATAGTCGTTTTTGTTCCTTCCTGCTAAATTCTGATGCAGTTGTGATCTGCTACAGACAGACGAAGTTTCTGCCCGTTTTCAAAAAGTACCTTACTCCTGAAGAGTACGTCTACTTTCATTTTAACACCATTTACGTTAATATTATACTGCAAAACGTTTCCTTTTGGTGTATTATCAATAATTACGCCGTCAAATGTATAGTCTGTCTCCTCTGATGGATCTGTTACAATCTGAATTGTTTCCGGACGGATTGCGATTCCGTTTTCAGATGCAATCTTCTTTCCGGTTACGGACGTGAACTGCTCCCGGGAAAGAATATTATAGTTACCGATGAATGCCGCTGCAAACTGGCTTACCGGAGATGTATACATGGTAATCGGATCGCTGGACTGTTCAATGCGTCCCTCATGGAAGAGGTGGATCGTATCAGACATTACCATCGCCTCGTCCTGATCATGGGTTACGAAAATACAGGTCAGTCCCAGATCCTTGTGAATCTGCTTGATGCTGTTCTGCAAAGACTTCCGAAGCTTCGCATCGATGGCGCTTAACGGCTCATCCAGAAGCAGAACCTTTGGCTGCTGCACGATACTTCTCGCAAGCGCCACTCTCTGCTGCTGTCCTCCGGAAAGATTTTCCGGATAGGCCTTTTCCTTTCCTTCCAGCTCCACGATCTGAATCGCAGAATCCACTTTCGCCTTGATTTCTTCTTTGCTTTTCTTCTGCATTTTCAGACCGAAGGCAATGTTTTCCTCCACCGTCATATTCGGAAATAGGCTGTAGTGCTGGAACACCATTCCGATGTTTCTGTCTTTAGGTTCCAGATTCGTAATGTCTTTTCCATCCATGATGATCCGGCCGGAGCTGATCTCTTCGAGGCCGGACAGACACCTAAGAAGCGTACTTTTTCCGCATCCGGAAGGTCCGAGCAATGTCACAAACTGTCCTTTTTCAATGTTCAGGCTGATATCCTTCAATACCTGGTTTTTTCCATAAAACTTGTTGATATTCTGAAACTCTATGTAAGACATCTTCTCTTATCTCCTTTTCTTGCTTTTCTGCAGACCAAATCCCACCAGTGAAATTGCCAGTGTGATAATAAACAGAATCACGATCACGGCACTTGCTTTCTGACCTGACTGTCTCATTGCCGAATACAGGTACATCTGTCCGGTCAGGAAATAGTTTCCTGCCAGTGTATTGATAATTACGAAATCTCCAAACACGATGGACATGGCCAGCATGACGGATACCATGATTCCATTTGTGATATTCGGAAGAATGATCCTCCAGAATGCATAGAACTTTCCTGCCCCCAGCATCTGCGCCGCTTCCAGAAGCCTCGGAGCGGACACTGCGTCCAGATTGTTTCTCACTCCCTGATAAACATACGGAAGGACAACGATACAATAGGTGCATACCAGCATAAACACACGATTGGAAAACGGTTCCGGCGCTCCTGCGTACAGTCCGAGCACACTGATCGGGAGGATGACGCCCTGGATCGCGTACGGGATCGTACAGATCATCTTCATCACCTTGTCAAGCGCCGGCACGTATACAACTACCACATACATGGCCAGCAGCACGACCAGCGTACAGATCGCGATCGGAAGAATCGAAATCAAAAGCGTCCTCACAATACTCTGCCAGAAATAGCTGTCCTGAAATAATTCCACATAGGCATTCAAGGTAAAACCGTTTGGCAGAATGGAAATCCATTCCGTAAACAAGGAATATAAAAATGTTAAAACCAGCGGGATCAGAAGGTACAGCGCAACAATAATAAGCACAACCATGCTTCCCGTCTTTTTCTTTTTACCTGCCATTGCTTCTCCTCCTGTTCTTCTTCAAAATCCCGTCATTTAAAAGAATCGAAAGTACCATCAGCGCCATCAGTACGACCGCAAGGGCCCCGCCAAGCTGCGGATTCTGGACAACGTCACCGACAAACTGCTCCGAAATCCGGATCGGCAGAATGGAAACATTGTTCATAACCAGCGCGTATGCTGTTGCATAAGCCGCAATGGCATTGGCAAACAGTGTCGAAAAGGTTCCCAGGATTCCCGGCATCATAACCGGAATTCCGACTTTGAACCAGAATATTTTCTGTGTGCCTCCCAGAATTCCGACCGCTTCTTTCCACTCCTTTTTCACGGAATCAAATACCGGAATCAGAAGCAGCGTTGCAAGGGGAACCTGGAAATAAATGTAGGTAATCATCAGCCCCACTGTAGAATAAAGCGGGAATTCCGCCAGGAATCCGATCCCGTATTTCTGCCCGATCAGGGTCAGGATTCCTGTATTTCCAAGCATGATGATGTAGGCAAAGGCAAGCGGTACTCCGGAGAAGTTGGAGACCATGTTCAGAAGGCTCATGAAGAGTCTCCCGATTTTTCCGCCTTTTTCATTGGCCGCTTTCGCGCCGAAAAACGCGATCACAAGGCCTATCAGCGAGGAAAAGACTGCGATCACCACGCTGTTGATAATTGCTGTCTGGTACAGCTTTTCACTAAAAACCCGAATGTAATTATCCAGTGTGACTCCCGCTCCCGAACCGGACGGCATGAAGCTCTGTACGATAATCGAGATGACCGGTACGATCTCAAACATCCCGACCAGCACAAGGAACGGAAGCAGTGCCAGTAAATACGTTTTGCTCCTTGATTTTTTCATGATCCCATCTCCTAATTTGCGTAGGCAAGTACCTGTTCATTCCAAAGTGTCGGAAGTTCTTCCGTTGTCTTCTGCCATCCTTCCGCATCTTCTACCATGTGTACATTCTGGTACTGTTCGTCCGGAATCATCTTTTCTTCCAGTTCTGCCGGAAGTTCTACATCTCTGACTGTTCTTGCATATCCTTTTGCCAGGTTGAGCTGTCCTTCATCACTTAAAATATATTCTCTGGTAAGAGCCGCTGCATGCGGACGTTTCGTATAGGCATTGATGATGGTAGCGTATCCGCTCTGTACGGATCCTTCTTCCGGAATACAGATCTCAAAGTCCGCGTCCGGATTGTTTTCCTTGATCTGTTCACGGTAACCGATTCCTACGAAATCCCATACAATCGCAACTTCGATCTCTCCTTTTTCCATTCTGCTCAGCGTAAATTCTCCTTTGTCCAGTCTTCCCTGCTCTGCAATCTGTTTGAAAAAGTCAAGTCCAGGCTGGATATTGTTCTCATCGCCTCCCATTGCATAAGCCGCCGCAAGGACTGCATACTGTGCTCTTGTGGATCTTGCAACGTCTCCAACGGAAACCATGTAGTCTCCTTCCAGAAGATCCGCAAAGGAAGTCGGTGCATCGGATACGAGTTTCTTGTTTGTGATGATTCCCATGGTTCCGTAATATGCAACGACCCAGTCGCCGTCATCGTCTTTTGCCCAGTCCGGAATCTCATCCCAGTAGCTTGTCTTATATTTCAGTGTCAGGCCCTGGTCTTCCGCAACAGCACCGTAGGTCTCTCCCACGTCTCCGATATCTTTTGTCGCGTTGTTTTTCTCAGCCTCAAACATGGAGAGCTCCTCCGCGGAGGAAAGATCCACGTCTGTATGCTCCAGTCCGTATTTCTCCTTGAGGCCTGCCCAGGTGTCATCCCAGTTTGCCCAGTCGTCCGGCATTCCTACCGAGTTGACTTCGCCCTCTTCTTTTGCTTTCTCTTCAATCTCTTCCAGTGACATACTGTTTAAATCCAGATTTTCATTGTTTGTGCTTCCTGAAGAACCACATCCTGTCAGTAACATTGCTGCCGCGAGAGCTGCCGCAGCCGCTTTTGCAAATCTCACTTTCATTTTCTTCCTCCTCTAATCAAACTGATTATCCTTTACGAGTTCAATTTAAATCTTTGTGTTACACAAATTTCAATGCACATTTTTGTAAAGTACTGTTAAATTTTGTCGAAATCAGCCTGATTGGGAGGGTTTTCCCTATTCTTCTACCGGGATCTGGATCTCCAGAACCTTTTCCTCTTCTTCGTTGGTCAGGGTCGCATCCACAATATAGATCTGTAGAATCGGTCCGCAGATCCGGTAATGCTTCTGATACAGATACTGTTTGATCTTTTCAAAGGACGGATGATATTTCTCAAGAAGACCATTTTTGTACATCATGCAGACATACTTTCCCGCCTGGATTTCCCGGACGTACTTGTTTCCTTCTTTTTCCGAATCCACCAGTACCATCGGGACAGCCGGAATCATCTCATCGCTTGGAATCAGGATCCTCTGATCTGAAAACACACCCATCCGGTCGGTAGCCAGAATCGGAATCTTCTCTTCCAGGCTCCCCTCCAGCTTCGTAAAGGCCATGGCGTGCTCTTCCCGGTCGCCGGACTCCCTGCCAAGAGTAATCATATGGCGTAACGGAAACTCCTCCTCGAAAATCGTCTCCATTTCTGGAAGGGAGAACAGACTCCGGACGAACTCCAGCTTTTCCCGCATGATCTCATTGAGCCGGATCTGCTCCTTGAGCCGTTCCTCAAACCGCTGCTGGTACGTTTTCAGCATCTCATAGGATTTCCTCAGGTTCCGGTTCTCGAAATATTCCTTGATCTCCTCCAGCGACATCCCCATCTCTTTGAGTTCCAGAATCGTCCCAAGCTTTTCATACTGCCGGATCGAGTAATACCGGTGTCCGCCGTCCGATACATAGACCGGTTTTAACAGCCCGATCCTGTCATAATGCCTCAGCGTCTCACTTGTCGTATTTCGAAGCTTTGCAAGCTCCGAAATAGTCAGTACATATTTTCTCATTTTCCCGCTCCTTTCCATCTCTGTCATGACAACACTTCTAATAGAAAAAAAGAGTACTCTTCATCCAGCATGAAATGTACTCTTTGTCCTGTCTTTATTCTGCTTTTATGAGATCCTGCTTCTGATGCTCCATCAGCTCTCTCACCATCTGAGCCGACTTTTCCCCCTTGCTGCAGGCATGAATTTTGACGCAGCAGTCCGCCATCGGCTTGTCTTCCATCTCCATCCGGTAGCGGATCTCCGCAAGGATTTCGTCCTCTTTTACATCAACATCAATACCGGTCGTCCAGACGCCAAAGTGAAGCTGACCGTACGGAGTCTCATAACAGGTAAGGGTGCGCTTGTCCTTCTCAAAGAACAGTCCTCCTCTCATCTCTCCTGCTTTCATGATTTCAACGATCCGGTCTCCCGTAATTTTGATCTTGCTTTTTCCAATCTTTCGACCGCTTCCAGACGTCTCATCATACACGAAATAATGTTTTCCATTTTTAAAGAAATAATCAGCAGAAGTAAGCATTTCCACTGCTTCAGCATCTTCGGCCTTCTGTTCTCCATCGTCCATCATCTCCCACTGCATTCCTGTAATTCCAAGTAATATCTCTCTATCCATAATCATTCCCCGTCATGTTTAATATTCTTCGATATTGATCCGCTGGGTTGTGCGGATATCATAAGGAAGGATGGAATTTGCAAACTGCTTGAATTTGTCCGCCGTATCGCTTACGTAAAACTCATAGGAGCCGTTGGCACAGACCTGACCGCTCTCTTCTGCGCTGCTTTGCCCTTCATTGAGCAGATCCATCTTCCTGAGAAGCTTCTTAAGCTCCATCGCCGTCTCATAAGCAGGATTCACCAGCTGAATGCCGTCTCCCAGATATTTCATGATCCGGGATCTTAACAGCGGATAATGGGTGCATCCAAGAATCATTGTGTCTATATCCGTCTCTTTCATCGATGCCAGATAGTAATCGATGACCTCCTCCGCAATCTTGTGCTTTGCAAATCCTTCTTCCACAATCGGAACAAAAAGCGGACACGGCTTTCCGATCACTTCCACACCCGGAAGCATCTCCTTCATCACTTTGGAATACATCTGGCTCCGGATCGTCGCCTCTGTCCCGATCACGCCGATCTTTTTATTTCTGGTGGCCCGGACAGCCGCAGCGGCTCCCGGCACAATCACTCCCATAATCGGGATGTCGGTCTCCTCTTTCACCACATCCAGCGCCAGCGCACTGGCTGTATTGCAGGCGATCACAATAGCCTTGACATTCTTTGTCTGCAGAAACCGGATGATCTGCCGGCTGTAACGTATGATATTATCTTTCGATTTGCTTCCGTACGGCACTCTCGCAGTGTCCCCGAAATACACCATATTTTCGTCCGGAAGCTGCCGCATGATCTCTCTTGTTACTGTCAGTCCTCCCACTCCGGAATCAAACACGCCGACAGGCGCCGCCTTTTTATTGCTACTCACAGTCCATATCTCCTTTTTACCTTCTGTCCTATCATTGTACAATTTCTGTTTTTGCTTTTCAAGTATAAAAAAGCAGGGAGTACGTAATACCCCCTGCTTTTGGCTTTCCAAGGTAAATTAAAGAGCGAGTTCTTTTGCGATATCATACTGATACTGCGGAATTCCTTTTTCCATGTTCAGTGCTTCATCAATGTCAAAGTCCACATACTCGCCGTGCTTGTAACCTACGACACGGTTTGTCTTTCCTTCCAGAAGAAGATCCACTGCCTTTGCTCCCATGATGGAAGCATAGACACGGTCTTTTGCTGTCGGACTTCCGCCACGCTGCATGTGTCCAAGAATCGTCGCTCTTGTCTCCATGCCTGTTGCCTCTTCAATCTCTTTTGCAAGGCCGACGGAGTTACCGACACCTTCTGCATTGATGATGATGTAATGCTTCTTTCCGCGTTTTCTGTTCAGCTTGATATCTTCGATGATCTTCTCTGCATTATAATCGTGCTCTTCAGGAAGCAGAATTCTCTCTGCTCCGTTGGCAATACCGCACCACAGCGCAAGGTATCCCGCATCACGTCCCATAACCTCAACGATACTGCATCTTTCATGGGATGTAGAGGTATCACGTACTTTGTCGATGGCTTCCATCGCCGTATTCACCGCAGTATCAAATCCGATCGTGTACTCTGTACATGCGATATCCAGGTCAATCGTTCCCGGAAGACCGATCGTATTCACCCCGAGATTGGACAGCGCTCTTGCTCCTTTAAAGGAACCGTCTCCTCCGATTACAATCAGTCCGTCAATCTCATATTTCTTACAGATCGCTGCCGCTCTCTGCTGTCCTTCTTCTGTGCACATCTCCTGGCATCTTGCAGTCTGGAGAATCGTACCTCCGCGCTGAATCGTATCGGAAACATCGCGCGCGGACATATCAATAATATCTTCATTTAAAAGTCCTGAGTATCCTCTTCTGATTCCTCTGACCTTCAGTCCATTTCCAAGTGCTGTTCTTACAACGGCACGAATCGCCGCGTTCATTCCCGGCGCATCTCCACCACTCGTTAAAACACCTATTGTCCTGATTTCTTTTGCCATGATTCTTATACCTCCATTAGGTCATTCCCTGATTTCTGTATGTGTTTTCTGTGAATAGTTTAACCACCTAATATACTAAACTATTTATTTTCGTTTTTCAATATCTTTCCTATATCTTTGACTTTTCTACTACTTTTACCCGCTCTTTGCCAAAATAGTTCGTCAATCTGCTCATGAGTTCATCTGAGATATCCACATTCCGCCCCGCCGGAAGCTGTTTGACTGCCCGTTCTGCCTGACAGTAAATGAAGACTTTCTCCTCCCCTTCACTCATGTGGAGCATAGAGTAGACAAGCTGCTCTTCCTGAAGGAAGGATGCCTTATCCGGATACTGAATCCAGAGCTGTTTTTCTGTCTGTTCAAACGGAATGATCGTCTCACAGATCAACTTGCTGGCACTTTCGTCTTCCTCAGACACCCGTCCCCTTACGAACACCTTCCGGTCCACTTCCAGATACTGCTGATTCTTCTCGTAATCCCGCGGGAAAATCACGACCTCCACCGTACCAAGCAGGTCCTCGATGGTAATAAATGCCATCACCTTGTTGGTCTTCGTATATTTTATGGTGCGGGACGTAATCATACCGCCGATGGTTTCTTTGGCCCCGTCCCGGACTTTCGTATGTCCGGTCTCATCGTCATACTGGAAATCATGTGTCGTCGCCGTGATCGCTTTCTTCCACCGCTCCTCGTATTCTTCCAGCGGATGACCGCTGACATAGACGCCAAGCACTTCCTTTTCAAAGGCAAGCATCGTCTCCTTTTCGTATTCGCCCACTTCCGGGAACTGAATATCAAATTCCTTTCTCTGATCCTCATCCACAATATCAAACAGGCTCATCTGTCCTGCCATGGAATATTTCTTCTCCTGATTGATCTGGTCAAGGATCTTAAGATAGACCATCATATGCTGCTTTCTCGTCCCGGTAAAACAGTCGAAGGCCCCGGCTTTAATAAAGTTTTCAACCGTCCTTTTGTTGATGTCCTTGCCGGACATCCGCTCCGCGAAATCCCGGAGGTTTTTGAACTCTCCCCCGGCCTCTCTTTCCCGGATAATGTCATCGATCACGGACCGTCCGATACTTTTGATTGCCGCAAGGCCGTAACGGATATCGCCCCCGTCCACGGAAAAGTTGCCGTACCCTTTATTGATGTCCGGAGGCAGCAGTTTTATGCCCATCTCCTTACAGGTATAAATGTATTCCGCCACTTTCCCCGGATTATCGATGACCGAAGTCATCAGCGCCGCCATAAATTCTACCGGATAATAATATTTCAGCCATGCCGTCTCGTAGGAAACGACCGCATAGGCCGCCGCGTGAGACTTGTTGAAGGCATATTTCGCAAAATCAATCATCTCGTCGTAAATCTTGTTGGCCGTTTTCTCATCGATGCCGTTTGCCACGCATCCCGGCACGTTTTCCTCCGGATTGCCGTAGACGAAATTCTGGCGCTCCCGCTCCATGACATCGCCCTTTTTCTTTGACATGGCACGCCGCAGAATATCGCTTCGCCCCAGCGTGTATCCCGCCAGATCCCGCACGATCTGCATAACCTGCTCCTGATAGACGATACATCCGTAGGTCGGTTCCAGAATCGGTTTTAACTGCGGACAGTCATAGGTGATCTGTTCCGGATGATTCTTTCCTTTGACATACTGCGGGATAAAATCCATCGGTCCCGGACGGTACAGAGAAATCCCCGCGATCACATCCTCCAGATTCCGCGGCTTTAATTCCTTCATAAAGCTCTTCATCCCTGCGCTTTCCAGCTGGAACACGCCGTCCGTCTTTCCGCTGCAAAGGGAATCGAAGACTGCCTTGTCATCATAGTCGATCCTGGACATGTCGATCTTCTTTCCGGTGCTTTGCCGGGCAAGCCTGGCCGCATTCTGAATGACGGTAAGGGTCCGAAGCCCAAGGAAGTCCATCTTCAGAAGTCCGAGCTCTTCCAGCGTCGTCATGGTAAACTGGGTCACCGGAGAATTGTCCGATCCAAGGGAGAGCGGCACATATTCATCGATGGACTTCTGACTGATGACAACCCCCGCCGCGTGCATGGACGTATGTCTCGGAAGACCTTCCAGACGCCTGCTCATGTCAATCAGTTCTCTTACCTGCTCATCCGTATCATACAGCTTTTTCAGCTCCGGATTCATCGTAAGCGCCCGGTCAAGCGTCATATTCAGCTCGGTCGGAATCATCTTTGCAATGCTGTCCACAAAGGCGTACGGAAGATCCATGACACGCCCCACATCCCGGATAACTCCCCGGGCTGCCAGGGTACCGAAGGTAACAATCTGTACCACACGGTCTGTTCCGTATTTTCTCGTTACATAATCGATGACCTCCTGCCTTCTCTCGAAGCAGAAGTCCACGTCGATATCCGGCATGGTGACACGTTCCGGATTCAGGAACCGCTCAAAGAGCAGGTTATACCGGATCGGATCAATGTTGGTAATTCCAAGACAGTAGGACACGATACTTCCCGCCGCGGAACCTCGTCCCGGTCCCACCATAATGTCATGATCCCGTGCATACTTGATGAAATCCCACACAATCAGGAAGTAGTCCACATACCCCATCGTGCGGATTGTATCCAGCTCATAATTCAGCCGCTCCACCAGTTCCTTGGGGCTTCCCGGATACCGGTCCTCCAGCCCGTCAAAGCAGAGCTTCTGCAAATATTCCCATGATGTATAGCCATCCGGCACATCGTATTTCGGAAGCTTGGTGACTCCGAATTCAATCTCCACATGGCAGCGGTCTGCGATTTTCTGCGTATTCTCAAGTGCCTGCAGGGCATACGGGAAGAGCCCCCGCATCTCCTCTTCACTCTTTACATAATACTGGCCGCCTTCGTAACGCATCCGGTTCTCATCAGAAAGCTTCTTTCCCGTCTGAAGACAAAGCAGGATGTCATGCGGCTTTTCATCCTCCGCATAGGTATAGTGGACGTCATTGGTAGCTACCAGCTCAATTCCCGTCTCTTCCGACAGACGAAGAAGGCCCTGGTTGGCCGTCTGCTGCTCGCCCATCCCGTGATCCTGCAGCTCCAGGAAAAAGTTCCCTTTTCCGAAAATATCCTGATACTCGTATGCGGCTTTCTTGGCCTCTTCATAAAGACCCCTCACCAGATTCTTCTGCACCTCTCCGGCCAGACAGGCACTCAGAGCGATGATCCCGCCGCTGTACTGCCTCAAAAGCTCTTTATCCACACGCGGCTTGTAGTAATACCCTTCCGTAAACCCTCTCGATACAATCTTCATCAGGTTGTGGTATCCCTCATCATTTTCCGCCAGAAGGACAAGGTGGTAATACCGGTCATCATTGTGCCCTGCCTCACGGTCAAACCGGGAACCCGGAGCCACATATACCTCACATCCAAGGATCGGATTGATCCCCGCCTTCTTTGCTTCTTTATAAAAATCGATCACACCGTACATCACACCGTGATCCGTAATGGCGGCACTGTTCATGCCGAGTTCCTTCACACGCGCGACATACTCCTTGATCTTGTTGGAACCGTCTAACAAACTATATTCTGTATGAACATGCAAATGTACAAAACTCATTGTGTTCCTCCTTTTCCGGTACCTATTATAGCAGAAAAAAAGGCATCGGAAAACAGGGGCGAAAAGAGAATTGTGATTATTGTAACTCTCTTTGCTTTGTGCTATGCTGTGGATGAGATTTCATGAAGGAGGACTTGATTATGGAACCATTAAAGATCGGACTTGTCGGACTGGGAAGCAGAGGCTATATGCTTTTAAAGGAAACCCTTTTGTATATCCCGGAAATGCAGATTTCTGTCGTATGTGACGCTTATGAGGACAGAATCAAACAGGCACAGGACCTGATCGAAGAGCGCTGCGGGCATCGTCCTGCTGCCGAGCCGGAGTATTCAGAAGTTCTGACCCGCTCAGATATTGACGCTTTGATTATCGCTACCTCATGGGAGCACCACGTACCTGCTGCCATCCAGGCAATGAAAGCAGGAATCCCGGTAGGAATCGAAGTCGGAGGCGTATACAGTCTGGAAGAATGCTGGGAGCTTGTCCGGACTTACGAAGAGACAAAAACACCGTTTATGTTCATGGAAAACTGCTGTTACGGGCGCCGGGAGCTGATGGCTCTGAATATGAAAGAGCAGGGTGTATTCGGAGATATCGTCCACTGCCGCGGCGGCTATATGCATGATCTGAGAAGCGAGGTTACCCGCGGAAAAGAAAACCGCCATTACCGTCTCAGAAATTATCTCAACCGGAATGCGGAGAACTATCCGACTCACGAACTCGGTCCGATCGCAAGGATCCTTGATATCAACCACGGAAACCGGATGCTCACTCTGACAAGCACCGCTTCCATCTCCAAAGGGATGAATGAATACGTGCGCCAGCACCCGGACTGCGACCAGTCCCTGCTTCACGCCCGGTTTGCTCAGGGTGATGTTGTCAATACCGTCATCACCTGTGCCGGAGGGGAGACGATTCTGCTGACACTCGACACCTCTCTTCCACGCTACTACAGCCGTGATTTCACAGTCTGCGGCACAAAGGGCATGTATGAGGAAAAGACCGATTCCGTCTTCCTGGACGGACTGTATTCCCTGGAAGAGGAATTCTTCTGGAACAAACACTGGGGAAATGCAAAAGAATACGAAGAGCAGTATGACCATCCGATCTGGAAAGACTTCTTGAAGAGCGAAATCAAAGGAGGACACGGCGGTATGGACTACCTCGTCTTCCGGGAATTCGCACAGTGTATCCGCGACGGACGGCCTTGCCCGATCGACGTCTATGACGCGGCTTCCTGGATGTGCATCAGCGTCCTCTCCGAACAGTCCATCGCAATGGGCGGACATCCGGTTGCCATTCCGGACTTTACAAACGGGCGGTGGATGACAAGATAGACACCGTCGGACTACAGTAAATAGAAAGCAACCGGTGCATCTCATTCCATGGGATGTATTCCGGTTGCTTTTCGTATGCTTTATTCTTTACCGGATATGATATTTTACTCCTCTTCCGGCTCCCGTTTTTTCAATAATATGTTTCTTCAACAGCAGATTCAGACTGCGGATTGTCGAATCTTTTCCTGTTCCCGCAAGCTTTTCAATCTCACTTCTGCTCACGGTTCCCTTGTCCCGGATAATGTCCAGAATCTTCTTATCCTTTTCTGAGAGTTCCTCATCTGATGCGATTACCGGAAGTACCACCTGAATGGAATTCTCAAAAATCTGATAGGACGGTTTTTCCAATGCATTAGAATAAGACCGGTTAATTCTCATAATCCCCGTTCCAAACTTCTCAATATATTTCAGCCGGAAAAAAACATTTCCAAGAATCGGATTTCTGAGGACAGAAATCTGCCCATTCAAATATTCTTCCCGGCCAATTCCTGCCGGGAGCCCGCCAGGTGAGCTGATTTCGATTCTATCTTCAAACATACTGATTTTTATGGAAGCCCGGACATCCCATGCCCGATGTACCAAAGCATTTGCAATCGCTTCACGGAAGGCCTTCTCCGGTATCTTGTCAATTTGTTTTCTCTCAACGCCTTCTATTTTCTCATACTGATAGTACGTCTGAAACATCTCGATACAACTGCTTAACTGTGCCAAAACAGACATATGTTCAAACGTCGCCCTGTCCATGATCTCATCAATACTGCTTCCGAAACGAATCATATCGATTCCCGGAAACTGATTCTTGTCTGCCAGTAAAGCGGCTGCATTATTGAACCCTCTCTTCTCCGAATAGAGTTCCAGCGTTTTCAGGATATCTTTATTCAGACAGGTAATTCCCAGACTTTTTTTTAACTCTTCTTCCAAACGGTCAAACGTCAGTTCCTGCATAGATGAAGGAAGTTCTTCGTAAGACTGGTTTTGTCCCTCCAGAATCAGTCTTCCATATTCCAGGCGATCCACCTCAGTGGCAGCGGAATCATACCGCTTATACGCTTTTCCTTTATAAAGATAAGGTTTATAAGGACCCTCGCAGACGCTGAGAATAATTGTAGAATCTTCCCCAATCTCTATCGAATATTCCGGAACCGGTTTTATACTGTCATTAATCTTATTTTCCAGATTTAGACATGCTTCTTCCGGTTTAGAGATTCCTTTTACAGTTCCATCATCTGCAATTCCAAAAATGATCTTCCCACCACCATAATTTGCATATGCACTGATCGTTTTCAGAAATGTTCCTGATTCCATATTTTCTTTATATTCCAGCCTTTTATTCTCTCTCATCGCACATCACCTCTCCTAATTATTATAAAATCGTCGCAATCATTTTGCAACGATTTTGTTTTTCGTTGCACTTCTTTGTACAACGATTCGTTTTGCGTTGCAAATCAATTGCGTCGATTCTTAAATAAAAGGATTTCCAGATCTACTGATTTTTCTACATCATGCAAAACTTTTTACATAAAGTTGCTCGACGATCACTTAGTTTCCCGGAGAAAAAATCGGAAGACTTTTCCTCTGTAGAATTCTTCCGTTTTTTTATATTTTACCTTCTTAACAATCTTATTTTTCATCCAGTGTCTTGAGGTACCGTTCAACCAATTCTACTACCTCTTTCGCTGTTTCCAACTGCTCTTTTGCATCTTCTATTGAAATAATATAAAAGTCATCGTAATCGCTGGCATGTCGAACTTCTTGTGCCCTGCTGATTTTTCTACTGATTTCTTTCGGAAATACACCGGTATGGACAAAATCCTCCTTCCCGGATATTTCTCAATTTCAATTATAGTATATACATTCTGCATACCAAAAATCAACCGCAGCAGGCTAAATCCTGCTGCGGTTTCCCCAATATTTCCTATAACTCTGTAATATCCAGATTGCCGATCTTCCCATCGTTCACTTCTGCTCTTCCCTGAATTTCCTGCGGCGTATCTCCCACATTCATGCTGACGCGGAACTTGTAAGCGTCGTTATCTTTCATGATTTCTGTTTCAGAAATCTCCCACGTCTCGTCTGCCGTATACAAGTCCAGCATATAGCCAAACAGTCCATTCTGGAAATCATCCATGCCATTTGAATCCAGATAGGTGCTGTATGCTTTTTCAAATTCTTCCGACGCCTGCTGCGCTTTTCCCGCCGTCTCTTTCTCTGTCTGCGGATCCACTCCCTGCCCGATCACGGTCGGCGAATCCATGACTGCCTGATACAACTTTGCAGTTTCTTCGCTCTTGGTGAATGTCTGATCCAGAAACTCCTTTACGAGCTGTTCCTCCTTGTCCGGTCTAAGAAAAACAACCGACATACCAAGGCAGACCAGAAGTGCTGCAGCTACTATCGTATAAATATACTTTCTTTTCATAAGCTCTCCTTTCTGAACAGGAAGCCCCTGTCCGGAGCACAAGATCTTACTTTTTCCCTATTCTTTCTCAACATGTTTCCAGATATTCCAGTTCATCACCTGACAGACCGCTGCCCACACCAGAATCCAGATCAGATAGATCATTCCAAGATATCCCGCGAACTGTAACGTTTCCTGCATGGTATACAGCCTTGCCTTTGCAGTCAGTGCCGCGAAGATAACTCCTCCCGTGATCCCGGACAGCACCGGTATGAGTACAAACATCCGGATCTGATACCGGAGCTTGGCTTTTCGTTCCTTCTCGTGCATTCCAAGACGTTTCAGGAAGATATTCTCCCACCGCCAGTTATCTTCTTCCGACTTGACTTTTACAAAGAACTGAAAGACTCCGAGAATCATCAGTACCAGCAGAATGAATCCATTCCCCATTCTCGTAAAAAAGATTTCCGACTCTGTATTGACGATCATTTGAGATTTCACATAAAACGGCTGGATATTATTGTCCCATACCGTGTCAAAATCCTGCTCCTCGTTCAGATATTCCAGATCCGCCGCTGCCTGATCCACAAGGGCATCATCCAGATTCATACAGAAGAGTGTTGTTGGGCCCTCTGTAAGATTCTCCGGATGCCGGACTGTGTACATCCGCCACTCTTCTCTCGTCATCTTCTGTCTCGTCTCCCAGTTTTTCCTGTTATACGCCGTGATCCGGTCATAATTTTCCTGAAAATACGAATCTGTCAACACGATCAGATTGTCCTGCATTCCCTGATGAAAGCTTCCCGTCAGGCTGGCTCGCTCTTCGCCTGCGATGGTTCTGACCGGAAAGAATCTGCGAAAATCATCCGGATTATAATATTCCAGAGGCTGGCCGAATCTTAAATGCTTTTCCAGGCGTCCGGTATCCCAGTCGATCGTATGTGCCTTGACAGAAAGATCCTGCTGATACACTACATGCAGCTCCTCGCCCTGCAGTGAAAGCTTTTTCGGCTCTTTTCCCATAAATTTCCGCATCTGCTGATAGGTGCTTTCCGAAATGGCAATCTGCTGTCCCTGCGGCCACTGGATTGGTCTGGTTGTCGTTCTCCACGGCTTGATTTTATCGCTCCCGTAGATGGAAGTCATCCGAAGCATCGGATACTGCGTAACCCGTGCTTCATACTTATCCGCAATCGCTTCCAGCCTCTCAAGCTCCGGCTCATATGCCGTCACAACGATATCATACGGGTACATGGACGGAATCTTCTGCGGAATACATGCCCCCGCCATCGGCGCCGCAAACATCCCAAGCGCAAGGAACTGGATCACTGCCAGAAGAAACAGACGCTCTATATTACTCTCAAACTTGTGATAAAACAGGTTCATTTTCAAAAGACCGGTATCATATCTATGCTTTCTCTCCCGTATCCGCATCCACAGTGCTGTTCCGCCGGCGAGCAGAAGGAACATTGCCAGAACCGTCAAAATATGGATGAACCTGCTTTCCGCCCATTCTCTGACCGAATACCATCCCACCGCCAGAGCTGCCAGAAACAATCCTCCTGCAATCCAAAGACTGATTCCTTTCCTCAATCGTTCTTCCTTCTGTACGTCCTCATTTCTATCCACGGACTGTCCCAGGTCAATGAAGTTTTCCTGATTAAAAGCCAATGACAATCCCATCAGAATCAGGAAAGAAATCAGTCCGATGAGAAAATAGTTTCCGGTAACGACTTCCGGAAATACCGCTCCGCCCGGGATCCCTTTTTGCAGCTCCATCCGCATTGCAGAAGCTGCTACCGCCCCTGCTCCCAGACCAAACACTGCGGCGATCAACACGCCCGCCCAGAATTCCAGCAGAAACTGCATGTAGACTGTCCGCCGTCTGATTCCAAGAATAACAAGCAGACGGAAATCCTTTTTCGCTTCTTTGATATACCAGGCACTCATCATCGTCATCATCACGAGGTGTAAAAGGATCAGAATCAGACCAAGGCTACGAAACAGGCCATACAGCCCATCCCCGGTAATGGAACTCTCCATCTCATAAGTATCTTTCATGATTCCATACATGGAAAATACGATAAAGAGGCTCGCTGCTGCAAAAGCTTCCGAAGCAATCATCAATACCTGCACCTTCATTCTGGCCCGGAACATCCTGCGGATCACCTGATAAAATTCCTTCGGGTACTTCCCCGGAAAGTAATTCGCCTTCTTCCGGTGCTGTCTGTCGATCTTCTCTTTCTCCCGAGCCGCAATCACCTCTTCCTCGGTGTCTTCTATCGTTTCCTGACAACGGCAGTATAAAAACTCAATTCCCCCGATGAAAACAAACAGGCAGTATACAAGCATCATGCCCGCTATATCCGTCTTGTTGAAATCATCCGGAGAAAGCGGCAGCATTGACACAACAAAAATAGAAATTCCCAGCCAGCACAGCGTCTTTGCAGAAAGTTTTTCCAAAACACCAAGACTTTTATTGCGGATCAAAAGGATAAAACGAATCAGATAAAGCAGAGCCGGCAGCATGCAGAGCATCAACAGAATATACCGGATCTGAAATCCCGTATCCACTATCATAGTGAAAATCACCCTCGCGCCACATGTTTTCCCTTCTTTCAGTATGATGGGACAAAACAAAAACAGTAAAACCTGAACGACACTTACAATCAGGCGGCACCACCAGATCTTTTGCTGATATTTCGATCTCTTCTTCATAACACCTTCACCTCCAGCCTCCCCCGGGCTTCGTATGAACTTTTTATCCTCTTGCTTTACGCACCATCGGTCTCACCTCTTACCAAAAACACGTTTATATTTACAATGTTTTTCCGTCTCTAATTTGTCTAAATAATAACATTCAGACTATTCATTTTCAATATCTTTTCACTCTATTATCATTAATTTTTGTGACATTTTTTACAACATAATTACAAAACGGATACGCACAAATCGCGTATCCGTCGTAATCTATTTCCTTCTACTGTTCTTTATATAACTTCTGATATTCTTTTGAATTTTCCAACAACTGCTCATGTGTCCCTGATGCAACAATTTCTCCATGATTTAGTACAAAAATCTGATCGCTTCTTTTTAGTACTTCCTCTTTATGGCTGACGCTAATGACAATTGCCTTTTTCCCAATCTCTTCCAAC
>NBJMC04203__coassemble_418_pt1 | contig 25615 bp, 24 predicted proteins | sample NBJMC04203__metabat2_high_PE_028 | metagenome-assembled genome bin NBJMC04203
GTTTACAGAACAATACCCGGACTTCCCATTCATTCTCATATACATATGCGGAACTTCCATTGTCTCTTAAAAATCCGGAAAGACCGGCAGCAGTATTCCCGCTTTTTAAAAACAGGACCGCCATATACTTTCCGCCTTGCAATTCTTTTACCTGCCCGGTATCGATATCGTCTTCCATCATTGCCCATGCAATAATATGTCTTCGAAGAGACTGATTATACAGATACCTTTTCTGTTCCTGCGCAAAAAAACGTTCTACGATTTTTGCCAGAAACCGCCCCAGTTTCTCAAAAAACTCCCCGTCTTTCATATCCTCGCATATGAGCAGCACATATCCTGATACTTTCTTTTTATCATAAATCGGTTCTGTATAAAGAGTGCTTTTTCCGGCCTTCTTTTTTACAAAAAACAGATCGTATCCGTTCCATGACAAATGTTCTTTCCGAAAAAAGGAAAATGAGTTCTTATCCCCTCCAAATCCGGCACTTGCCATCAACCGTCCGCTCCCTGAAATAAATACGACTCCTTGTTCCGTATATCTGTAAATCCGTTCTGCTATATTATTCAGGGACAGATTTTCAGCCATTGCTTCAAAAATAATCTTATAACAGTCATTAATGTCATACATGTTTCTCACTCCATTTGCGGAATATTATGTAATGTACTGCCCCGGAATGTCAAATTGAATTTTTCCACGAAATCCATAGGGCGCTTCTATCAGCCTTTAAATCCATGTATTTTTCATGCATCAGATAAGATTTAAAACCAGTGCATCCACACCTTTTTCTACATTTTCCATGGAAGTCGCAAGATTCATCCGGATATATGTTCCGAACCGTTCTCCTCCAAACCAGTCTCCATAATCTACAGCTATGCGACATTTCCCTTGAATCAGCTCTTTCATATTCTCTCTGCTGACATAAGCCCCAAGATCAATCCAGCACAAATAGGTTCCTTCCAGCGGTGTCACAACCGCATCCGGAAGTTTCCGGGCAAGCTCATTTTTTACATACTGATAGTTATCCCATATTTTTTCGAGAACATCTTCGAGCCATGTTTCCCCGCCTTCATACGCTGCCTGTGCCGCAATATAGCCGAAGGCATTCCCGGAAATGACACGGTTTGCCGTCGTGTACTGATCCCACAGATTTCGGAGCTTTTCATCCGGAATAATTACAAGCGAATTCTGTCCGGCTGCCAGATTGAATGTTTTTGATGGGGCAGCCAGCATAATCATATGATCCTGATACCCTTCAACAGACAGAGACGGAATATGTCTGCTGCCATCAAAAATCAAGTCCTGATGAATTTCATCCGAGATAATATAGACCCCGTACTTTTTGCATATCTTAAACAGCCTTGCCAGTTCTTCTTTCTTCCACACACGCCCGGCAGGATTGTGCGGCGAACAAAGGATAAATAGCTTTACCTTGTTATCTACAATTTTATTCTCAAAATCCTCGTAATTAATCGTGTATTTCCCTTGATTAGTGATCAGATCCGAGCAGATCAGTGTCCTGTTGTTATTTTTCACTGCATTTAAAAACGGGTAATATACCGGCGTATGAACAATCACGGCTTCCCCCGGCTGAGTTAGTATCTGAACAAGCCAATGGAAACCGGCAACCACACCCGGAGAAAACCTGATCCATTCTTTGTCTACTCTGAAATGGTGCCGTTTTTCTTCCCAGTCTATGAAAGCCTGATAATAGGAATCCGGAATTTTATAGTATCCGTATACCCCCTGATCTACATACTTCCGCAGCGCTTTTATCACACACTGAGGGACCTGAAAATCCATATCCGCCACCCACATGGCGTGAAGTCCTTCCTCTCCGAACATATTGCTTTGTCCATCCCATTTATTACAATTCGTATTTCTTCTGTCTACATATTTTATTTCTTCCACTCTTCTGTACCTGTACCCTTCTCTTGTTTTTGTAGAATGCCCATGCACCCATAGTAGCCAAGTGCCGCAAATACTCCCGCTGCTCCTTTTAAAACGTGATCATCAAACCGATACTCCGCGCTGTGAAGTCCCGGAATCTGTTCTTTTTCTTTGGGCCGAATTCCGATAAAAAGGTAGACAGCCGGAACGCGGCTGCTGAATTCAGAAAAATTTTCTCCTCCCAGATGGTCATGCTCAATAAAATACACTTTATCTTCTCCAAGAATTCCTTTTGCTGTTTTCTCAGTTCCTTCCAACAGATCTACCGCATTGTGCACAGCTCCTCCATGTATCCGGATATCCGCCTTATATTCTGCACCTGCCACATGGCAGACTGCCCTGACTTCTTTTTCCAGTTCTTTCCCCATTCTCTTTAATACATCCATATTCGCCGCACGCATTGTGCCACCAAATTCACATGTCTCCGGAATCACATTGTGGATTTTCACATCTCCAGCCTGCATATAGGTTACAGAAAAGACTTTTGCTTCTGTTCCGGATATTTTTTTTGTCAGAACAGACGGCATATGCTGGTAAATCTCAATGGCAGCGGCAATCGGATCTACTGTCTCTTCCGGCCAGGAAGCATGCCCCTTTTTCCCCATGATTTTTATAGAAAATCCTCCCACACATCCGAATGCGTATCTTCTCGCGATTCCTATTTTCCCGCTTTCCACAGACGGCCATCCATGCGCCGCAAATGCCATGTCTACTTTTGGGTTTTCCAGCACCTGATCTTTTTCAATCAATGCTGTTGCTCCCTTTCCGACCTCTTCCCCGGGCTGAAACACAAACTTAACACATCCGCCCCAGTTGTCCCGGATGTCTGAGAGAATTCTGGCAGCTCCAATGAGCCAGGCCGCATGGCCGTCATGACCGCAAGCGTGCATACATCCCGGATGTTCTGAACGATATGGAAGTCCTTCCGGCTCCTCTACCGGCAGTGCATCGATATCAGCTCTCAAAAGTACGGTTTTCCCATCGGGAAGTTTACCACGCATAATTCCAATCAGTCCGTATCCTTCCGCCGCATGTTCGATTACTTCCACCCCCGGAATCTTCTGAAGTTCTCTTCGGATAATTTCATACGTCTTCGGAAGATACACTCCTGTTTCCGGCACCTTATGCAGCTCTCTCCGGATCCGTATGAGTGTCTGTTCCTCCTTCTCCGCCAGATATTTGATCCTTTCTTCTATGTCAGGACTTTTTTCAAATAATTTTTCTTCCACTGTCCGTCCTCCTCTTTTAGAAAAAGACCTGCACCAGATCCGTGCAGGCCATCTCTCTATCTACTTTCGATTTACAAAATTCAGGAACTGCCGAATCCTCGGATTTTCCGGGTGATCAATAATTTCCTCCGGTGTTCCATCCGCAGCAATCTGCCCTCCATCCATAAAGAGGACGCGGGTAGCTACCTCTCTGGCAAACCCTACCTCATGTGTCACCAGAATCATAGTCGTGCCTTCTTCCGCAAGTTTTTTAATCGTATTTAGTACCTCACCTACCAGTTCGGGATCCAGTGCAGAAGTCGGCTCATCAAACAGAAGAACATTCGGATTAACCGCCAGTGCTCTTGCAATTCCTACCCTCTGCTGCTGACCGCCGGAGAGTTTTGAAGGATAGAAATCCTTCCTTTCCAGCATTCCTACTTTTCCTAATAATTCCAGAGCAATTTTTTCCGCTTCGGCCTTTGGTTTCTTCTGAACCTGTGTCAATGCTTCCATTACATTTTCCAGAGCTGTCTTATTTTTGAAAAGATTGTAGCTCTGAAATACCATAGAAGAATGTTTGCGAAGTTCCAAAATCTCCTTCTTCGTGTGATGCGCGGCATCTACTGTAACATCACTGATGGAAATAACTCCTGATGTCGGTTCAGTCAAATAATTCAGGCACCGAAGCAGTGTGGATTTTCCGGTTCCGGACGGTCCAAGGATTGCAATCACTTCATTTTTATTGATTGTCAGGTTGATATCCTTCAGTACTTTTGTATCACTGTCAAATTCTTTATAAAGGTGTTCAATTTTTACAAGTTGTTTTTCTTTCTCCATCATATTACTCTTCCTGAATCAACTGTGTCATGTCTGCATACATCCATTTTTCTGTGATCTCCGCAATGGTTCCGTCATCCAGCATTTCCTGAATCAGACCGCTTAATTCATCACAGAGTTCCTTTCCTTCATCTGTTTTCGGAAGGAAATAGGCAACATTATTCGCCAAAAGCTTTTCATCAAAGAAACGGAAATCAGCCTCTTCGTTATTATGCATAAACTGGTTTACGTTTGTAGTCGTATTCGCATAAGCATCGATTCTGTCAAGCATCAGATCGTTCATTCCTACTGCGCTGTCTTCATAAAGAGTGACTGTAAATCCATACTGCTCTGCGAGGCCCTGAATAATGTTCTGTGCCGCCTGTCCATTAGTACATCCTACAGTCAGACCTTTCAAGTCCTCAACTGTCTGAAGATCTTCGTTCTCATTATTTACGATAATACACTGTGCATCACCATAATATGGAATCGTCGCATTGTATTTTTCGGTTCTTTCATCTGTTACTGCTGTACAGTTTGCTACGACATCAGCACGTCCTGTATCCAGTTCGCCCCACATCGCATCAAATGCAGCCTGTTTTACTTCCACATCCCATCCGGTACGTTCCTCGATTTCAGCCCACATATCAGCGTCGATTCCTGTCCATGTTCCATCGTCTGACAACAGAGAATATGGTTCTCCCGTTCCGGATGTCACAACGGTTACTGTTTTTTTATCATCGGATTTCTGACCGGAGGACTTGTCGGAATCGGAATCAGATCCGCCCCCGTTTCCACAGCCGCCTGCCGTAAGTACTACCATCATTGCTGCCATCATTACAGCCAATACTCTTTTCTTCATAATCATTACTCCTTTTCTTTCTTAAAAATAATACGTTTATCTAAACGGTCTTTCCATTTAAGATCTTTTTCTCCGGCACATTAATACATGCTGGCACATTTCTTCTCCAGAAACTTATGAGCGATTCCAAGAACAAAAACAATAATCCAGTAAATCAGCATAACCGCCGCATAAATTTCAAAATAACGGAATGTTTTGGCTCCTTCAATCTTGGCGGCTCCCATAATATCCGGCACGCCGATCATAAATGCCAGTGATGTCATTTTAATAAGATTGATGACATCGTTAAAAAGCGGAGGCAGCGCAATCCGCACAGCCTGTGGAATAATAATACGGACCACCAGCTGAAGATTGGTCATTCCCAGAGAATATGCAGCTTCTTTTTGTCCTTCATCTACAGAAAGAAGTGCACCACGGATGCTTTCTGACATAAAAGCCCCCATATTCAAACTCATAACTACCGCTACCGCCACCAAAGGTGTCATATTTTTTACAAAGTTGCTGTACAGCGCAATTCCATAATAGAAAAAATACAGCTGTGCCACAACCGGTGTTCCTCTCATAACCGAAACATACACTCTGGTAAGCTGGCTTAAAACAGGTACTTTATAATAGCCTATGACCGCAATCACCACACCTACCAGAAGTGCAAAAATCGTTGCCGCAATCGTAAGCTCAAAAGTAACGTTTACCTTGCTCGCTATAACAGGAAGCACTTCCATAAAATAACTTACTTTGAACATCGCACTTACTCCACTCTTTCATAATTAATATTTTACATACCTCTTCATTTTAACTTTTATCGCAAAATTTTCATCATGATTATTCTACAAACTCAATTTTTATTTTTGTATGTTTCGCACATTTTCTATAACTTCCTTTTTTCTTATTTGTTTTTTCTATAATTATGATCCAATTAGAAATATTGCCTGTTTCCATAACAAAGAGTTGCGCTTGCGGAACTCTTGCGCCGATCGTGGTCGCTTTAGCGGCAAGCTTCTGCTTTGCGCGAGTGCACATCCCGCGAAGCGTTTTTATTTAACAGGGAACAAAGTTTCCTGTCAAACAAAAAAACAGCCTGCTCCCAGTGCCTGAGAACAAACTGTTCTTTTATTTTTTATTTTTACTGTTTTTATCTATGAATGTTAATCACAAAGTTTCTTTTTTCCCCTGCCATACCGGATTACTGTAAAACAGCAGGCCTTTCTCCGGATGGAATGCCTCAACTCTCGCCCAGTTCCACTCTCCTTTGCGGAACCGGATTTTCTCTTCTGCTTTCCACCCGCTCTCTGTCTGTACCACGTCCATACGGATTCTCTCTCCGTTATGTATGATATAAACTTCCGGCTTCCTGGCTGATTCAATGTAAATGCGAATATCAATCTTCCTGTTCTGTTCCGGAAGTTCATCTCCCGGAAGATACTCTTCTCCTTCTGACCGTATGTTCAGTTCTGAATTCCTGTTTTCCGCCAGAACCATATGACCTTTTTTAATATTTTCCAGAAAGATTTCCGGTGTAAGTGCCTCGCAATGTATCAGAGTTTCCTTTTCTTTTGTCGCCCAGATCCGGTATCCTTCTCCCCATAGCCTGTCCAGAAGTACCGATGTTTTCGCGAATTCTTCCATACTTTTTCCGATTTCCATACAGGTCAGTGACGAAACCGGAATGGCATCCTCTTTCCATTCGCTTCCTTTCTGAAACGGATGTTCCAGATTCAGAATCCATCCTCTCTTTACCGCTTCCCGAACTGTCTCATAAAGATACTGTCCGCTCTCTTTTGTCCCTCTGCTCTCTATCAGTTCTTCCAGACGTTCCGGCATCTTATCAATTCCGATCAATCCTATGTCTCCGAAACAGGATGTAAGTTCCACGCCCGGGACTGTCATGACGGAGCTGTCTTTCCAACCTGTCGCCACCACATTTCTCTCTGTCGTGACATAGACATCGACGCCATCTGCTTTCGCTCTCTTTACAGCCTCCCGGATCGTATTTTCCCCGCCGGACATCCGGGTACGTGTATGAAGAGCTCCGAGATACCACCCTGTCCTGTTGCTGTAAAACTCCTTGCTGTTAAAATATCCAAGCCATAACTGCTCGCGATAATGCCGGTCAACCCAGACTTTTGATCCCATTGTTTCCTGCAATTCTCGCTTTTCTCCGCTGATGCAGATCCGCAGCGGTATCGTCTCACCTTCGGGAATCGTCTCGAAAAATTCCGGAAAAAGATACAGGCAGATTTTCCATCTGCCTGCTCCAACAGGTCCCGGGACGCCGCCCGGAGACGTGTGGGAAGCATGTCGTGCAATCGTAAAGTCTTCCTCTCCGTATCCGCACATACGTAAAAGCCGGATCCTGTTCTTTTCATCTCTGATCACAATATATCCGGCCCAGTCTGTTTTTGAAGTGATTGTCATTCGTTTCATTGCCTTGGATATTGTGATCGTTTCTTCCAGTTTTGCCGGTGTTGACCGGTTTACAAAAAATGTAATTGTTTTTTCCATGATTCGTGCTCTCTTTTCATACAATTTCTTATCAGTATAAGAGAACACGGTTAAATTCACCCCGCCTGTTTCGTTAAATGCGTGTAAAACGCGGGACTATTCTTCACCTAATTTTTCCGAAATAAAATCTTTCACCTTACCGCTCTCGATCTCCAGAGCCGCAGCCAGCTCATCATAAAGCACATGTTCCGCTGTCCGGAAATACCGGCTGTCCGCCGCTGTCAGATGTTTCCCCTGTGCTTCCCGTTCCTGCTTTCTGCGATAGATGGTCTTAATCAGACTGACCAGCTTTTTGCAGTCGCATGTCTTAAGTGCGTTTTTATAAGTCTCTTCACGCTTCCGCTCTTCCGTAATCCCAAGTACCGCAATTTCCTTCATTTCCTCAATCAGCAACAGAGCCTCCTCTTTACTGATAATCTTTCTCATCGGTATCTTCTGGCTGTCTACGGGAGCAAATACTGTACTTCCCGTCTCCCCAAAGGGAATCAGGGTATAATACAGCCTGTCCTTATCTTTTGCCACCGTCTCCAGCGGCCCGATCTTTGTGATCCGACAGACGCCATTATGACCATATACAACATACTCTCCAACTTTAAACATGCGCTCACGCCTTTCTTTGCTCAATCAATCCCTTTCGTTACCTATTTATATATAGTATAACATTTTTTTCCATTATAAATAAGGCATGAATTGCAAATTTCTCTCAGCATTCCAGCAGGCGAAGTAAACTACCATTAATCCGGTCGTCCTGTTCCATTTCCTTCCTGCCTGCTTCTTCCAGAATAGAACCGGTACATTCTCCACAGATATCTACACCTATCACCTGCTCATGAAGCAGAATCTGATAAATTACCTTTTTCAAATCCGCAAGTTTCATTTTCCCCTGATTCCAGTTTGTCTTCACCTGCGAAGGATCCAGAATATCCTTGTCGATCGTAAGATACACCGGCACTTCAATATGTTTCTTCCGGAATTCCTCCCAGATGCGGTCATGCACCACAGCCTCTTCATTGTAGGCGGCAATTCTGTCTTTGTATTTTTCCGGAAGACTTTTTACAAGTTCCTCTTCCGCTCCAAGCAGAACGATCTTTCTTACATGCGGATTTTCGTCCAGCACCCGCGCAGCCCAGCATCCGCAGGAAAGCAGATTTTCAAACAGAGATGGCTGGGCATCCGGATGATGATCGATTAAAATAAGGACAAACGGCTCCCTGATCTTATCGGTCCAAAGTTTTGTCATATAGTGATAATTTCCGGAGTCAATAAAGTGAATCCCTTCCGGCGGAAGTTTCCTTATCCGCTCTTCCAGAATCTGCTCCGCCTGTTCATCACAGTAGCAGTTTGTCCCGTGGATATCCCTGCAGTCGATCCAGCAGATTTTTTCGCTCCGGTAAAATGTCTCTTTCTCATAAATGCCAGTAAAATTCATCACCACCGGCCTGCCGTCCTGCCTCATGCGATCACTCCTCCGCCTGTTCCATCTTGTTCAGAATACACCTTGCTGTATAAAGGCCGTTAGCCGATGCCTGCTGAAGGCCTCTTGTAATGGCTGCTCCGTCTCCCATTGCACGGAGGCCTTTTATATTTGTCTCAAATTCTTTGTCCGTTACAACCTTATTGGAGTAAAATTTGACTTCCACTCCATAGAGCAGTGTCTCATCACTTGCAATTCCCGGAGTCACCTTATCAAGGGCTTTGATCATTTCATCAATATCAACCATGATTCTGTGCGGGAATACCAGTGAAAGGTCTCCCGGCACTGCATCTTTCAAAGTCGGAATCAGGTTGTTTCTTACGAGACGCTCTGATGTTGTTCTTCTGCCGCGCCGGAAATCCCCGTATCTCTGAACGAGAATTTTTCCATCACAGAGCATATTCCCAAGCTGCGCAATGTGTTTTCCGTACTCAATCGGAGTTTTAAACGGTTCGGTAAAGTTCTTTGACACCAGAAGAGCGAAATTGGTATTCTTTGTCTTCATATCTTTTGATTTATAGGCGTGCCCGTTCACAACCGCAAGTCCGCCTTCATAGTATTCTGTCGCTACTTCTCCGGATGGATTTGTACAGAATACACGCACCTTATCGTCAAATGTCGGTGTATAGTAGACAAGCTTTGCTTCATAGAGCTTTTCATTTAGCTCTTTCATAATCTCATCCCGGACCTCTACACGGACTCCCACATCAACCGTTCCATTCTGCGTTTCAATCCCATGTTCCTGACAGATATGCGAAAACCATTCAGAGCCTTCCCTGCCGACGCCTGCAACGATCTCCGGCGCATAGAAGGTTTCTCCTTTCTCTGTGACCACTCCGACTGCTTTTCCATCCTCTATAAGAATATCCTGAACCATCGTCATAAACCGGATTTCTACATTAGTTTCCTCCAGATGCTTCTGAAGTCTTGTATAAATCTTGTATCCTTCTTCTGTACCAAGATGCCGGATCGGGCACTCAATCAATTTCAGATTTGCACGGATGGATTTTGCACGGATGTCCTCAATCGCCTGCATATCATCCAGACCGTAAACCTTTTCATCTGCTCCGAATTTCAGATAAATGCTGTCCGCCTCCCGGATCAGTTCCTCTGCTTTTTCATAACCTAAAATGTCCGGAAGAGTCCCTCCGACTTCCGGAGAGAGAGAAAGTTTCCCGTCGGAAAATGCTCCTGCTCCTGCAAATCCTGTCGTGATGGAACAAGGCTTACACCCCATGCAGACTTTCGTCTTTCTCTTTGGGCATGTCCGTTTTTCAATCGAACGTCCTTTTTCCAGCATCAGAACCTTCAAATCCGGCCTTTTCTGCATCAGCTCGTACGCGCAGAAAATACCTGACGGTCCTGCCCCGATAATAATCACGTCATACATATTTCTTGTCTTCGCCATATTCAAGTACCTCCGATTCTTTTGCAGTTTTCCTCCTCTTTTATCATAATACCCTTTTTCGGAAAACTCAATTCGCTTTTAAATTGAAATAGAATTCCTCTGTATCATTAATTGAATCTTTGCCGATTCGGCAATTTTGATATGTAACATAGATCTGAGACTGTCGATATGCAGCTATGAATTCACTGTGATACCGACAGTCAAAAATGAATCTCTTTTGCGGCTCAGAATGACCGCTGATTATCTGCTCTGAATTGCCTCTTCAAATGCCTCAACAGATCCCGCTCGAAGCGCTGTCTGAAACCAGCTTTTCAAAACTTCCAGATCTGTTTCTTTTTCAATTTTTTCCTGAAGTTCGGAAGGAATTTCTCCATAGGCATTTATAGTTTCCAGTAAAGTGTACTTTACTCCTTCTGTTTTTCCTTCTGCTCTTCCGGCGTTCCTTTCGTCTCTCAGCATCTCTTCCAGAATCACAAACCTCGCCTCCATTTCCCGGCTTTTCTTCACATCCACGATAAATTCCTGTAGCTTCTGTACATATGGATCCGCAAAGTTATTCTGGCTTTCTTTTAAATCTGCTTTTACAAACGCAAGAAATTTCACCAGCTTTTCCGGAACTTCCGCCGGATTCTTTCCGCAGGTGCTCAAATAGATGATTTGTCTGCCGTCCGGTAACTGGATGTCTGGCACTTCTTTACATATATTCTGGAAACTGTATCGATATTTTGCCTCTCCAAATGGGTCAAAATCGCATACAAAGATCACATAAGTATTAGGAATCTCTGCATATTCTCCAGAAATTCTTTGCAGTTCTCTTCATTCACCATGACTGCTCCGAAAAGAAAATTGTCCTTGATTGTCAATTCCTGTAATGTTTTCTTTTTCGCCATATTCTTCCTCCATATACAGAGGAATTCTATGCCTTTATTATAAGCCCGCAGCGGGAAAAAATCTATCCCTTGTCTTTTTATCATAGAAAAAGGAGCAGCTTTCACTGCTCCCGTCGGGGTTTTGCAGCCCCATCTGTCCGTCCTTAGTCGAACAGATGGCATGCTGCGAAGTGTTCTTTTTCGATCTCTTTTAATACCGGTGTTTCGTTTTTGCACCTTTCTGTAGCATATTTGCATCTGCTTGCGAATCGGCATCCCGGACCGCAGTTGATCGGGCTTCCCACTTCTCCTTCGAGCGGGAGCACAACCTTGTTTTTCTCCTTCTCCGGATTCGGTGAGATTGGTTTTTCGCAGAGTACGTGATATCCCTTTTTAATCGCATTTACCGCCTGCTCTACATGCTGCCGGTCCTGTGTCGCAATCACCATCACATCGGCAAGTTTTGGCTGCGCCAGCATTTCCTCCGCGGACGAAAAGCATCTGTTCTCCGGCAGACCGTATCGCATTCTGGCTGCTTCGCGTTTTTCTTCCTGTGGTTCGGCAACAGCTGTAACCTTCATTTCTTCCGAGCTTACAAACTGGTAATTTCCATAGATATCATTTCCCCTGTTTCCAAGTCCTGCAATTGCACATGTAATGATCTGTTTCATCTTCCCATATTCCCTTCCTTATGACTGTGCTGTCAGTTCAAAAAGCCGTGACTGATAATCTCCCTGTCTCTCTTTTTTCTCGCGGATACCGCTTGCATAATCCGAGACTGCCATTCCTGCCCGCATCAGCTCATCTCCGCATGCTTCCAGTCCTGTTTCCTTTATCTTGTAACAGAGGTTTTCGTCCAGACCTTTCAAAGTCAGCCGTTTCAACGGCGCATTGGCAGGCTGCCTCATACGGTAATATCCCGCCAGCGCATGTCTTTTATCTTCTGACACGACTATCCATGCCGCCTCGTCTCCTTCAAACGGACTGATTAACCGGTAAAATGTTCCCTCCATAATCAGTTTCCGGATTCGTTTATAATATTGAATCTGCTCTTTGACTTCTTCTTTTTCTTCTTCTGTCAGAGTATCCAGATCCATTTCATAACCGAAACATCCAAAGTATGCCGTCTCCGCTCTTGTGGAAAGCGGCGTGTTTCGAAATGTCTGCTGATTCGGGGCCTCCGATACATGGCATCCCATGGAACTCAGCGGGTATACAAAAGAAGTTCCGTACTGAATCCGAAGCCGTTCTACCGCATCCGTATTATCCGACGTCCAGCACTGCGGTGCATAGTAAAGCATTCCAGGATCAAATCTGGCCCCGCCGCTCGCGCAGGATTCAAACAACACCTCCGGGAATTCAGATGTAAGACGTTCATACAGGCGGTAGACGCCGAGAATATGCCGGTGGAACAGTTTTCCCTGCTCCTCTGCTTTTCTTCCCTGCGAGAATGCCTCCGAGATACTTCGGTTCATGTCCCATTTGATATACGATACAGGCGCATTCCGCAAGATTCCGGAAATCTGGTCGCCGATATAATCCACCACTTCCTCTTTTGAGAAGTCCAGCACAAACTGGTTCCTTCCGTGGCAGGCTTCCCGGTACGGCACCCTGATCACCCAGTCCGGATGTTCCTCATAGAGTCTGCTGTCTTTATTTACCATTTCAGGCTCAATCCAAAGCCCGAATTTCATTCCCATGTTTTCGATCTTCTCCGCCAGTCCGCGGATTCCCTGCGGCAGTTTCTTTAGATCAGGGTACCAGTCCCCGAGAGACGAAGTATCATCATCTCTGTGTCCGAACCAGCCGTCATCGAGCACCATCATCTCGACCCCGAGTTGACGGGCTGTTTCCGCGAATTTCAGGATTTTCTCTTCTGTAAAGTTCATAAAGGTGGCTTCCCAGTTATTGATTACCACCGGTCGGACACGATCTCTCCAGTATCCTCTTGCAAGACGTTTGCGATAAAGCCGGTGAAATGTCCTGCTCATCTTTCCGAGTCCCTCTCCGGAATAAACGAGTACCGCCTCCGGAGTCTGGAAAGTTTCTCCCTTTTTCAGTGTCCATGAAAAGCCTTCCGGATGAATCCCGATCATGGCTCTTGCCACTCCAAATGTATCCACTGCTGTCTGTCCCAGGAAATTTCCGCTGTAAACCAGGCTGATCCCGATTGCTTCTCCGGCATCCTCTGTCGTCTCCGGCCGCTTCAGTGCAAAAAATGGATTGAACTGGTGGCTGCTGTGCCCGCGCATACTATAAATAGCCTGAATTCCCTCGTGGAGAGGTGCTGTTTTCACATAACGTTCTCTTGCCCATGCCCCGGTCAGCTCGACCATCTCATATCTGTCGTCCGGCAAGTCCAGATTCAGGCTCATGGCTCGCTCCAGAACAATGCTGCTCTCTCCCTCATGGACAAATCTTGTATTTCTGATAATTACCGGCAGATTCTCAAAAATCGTGTAGGAGAGAATTATCTTTGTATTCATCACCCGGTCTCTCAGGTAGATCTCCAGTGTTTCTGCCTCCTCATCGGATTCTGTATAAACAGCCGGCAGCCCTTCGAGTTTCCTCTTCCCTTTCAGAATCACATAGTCTTCAAACGTAAATTCTGTAATACGGCTTCCGTCTTCCTGCAGAATCTCATAGGCAGGTTCTCTCATATCCCCGTGGCCGTAGGAAGGATATTCCTGTTTCAGATATTCCATGGAGAATGTCCGGTCACCCTCATAAGTACAAGGCGCCATATCCCGCATGGAATATTCGATCAGATGCTGAAAACTCTCCCGGTCTTTGATTTTTCTGCCATAATAAATCTGTCCCGGCTGTCCGTTTCTTAAGATGCAGAAAATATAACTGATCTCATCATTATAAAGATGAAACTCTTTTGTGTTTTTATGAAATATGATCGGCATGTCTTCTCCTCTCTATCAGAAAACCTGCTGGAAAGCCTGTTCCAGATCTTCAATCAGATTTTCTGTCCCTTCCAATCCGCAGTGGATACGGATTACGTTTTGTCCGGCTCCCATCTTCTTACAGGTTTCTTCATCTTCCCTCGCGTAAGGCATCATCACCAGACTTTCGAATCCTCCCCAGGATACTCCGATTTTAAAGATCCGAAGCGCCTGGCAGAATTCTTTTGCCTCCTGCGTCGTACTGTCCAGTTCAAAACTCAATAGTCCGGTATGTCCTGACTGTTGTTTTTCAATCAACTCATGCTGCGGGTGTGAGGCAAGCCCCGTGTAGTATACTTTCTTTACTTTTGGATGCTGTTCCAGATACTGCGCCACAGCAAGTGCTGTCTTTCCGTGTTCCTTTACCCTCACTTCCAGAGTACGCAGCCCCCTCATCATCAGCCAGCCTTCCATCGGTCCTATAATACTTCCGATCTGTTCCCGGATTGTCCTTACCCGTTTTCCCAGTTCCGGATCTTTTACCGTCAGGGATCCTCCGATAATATCACTGTGTCCTCCCAGATACTTGGATGCGGTATGCATTACAAAGTCAGCTCCCAGTTCCAGCGGATTCTGGTAAATCGGTGTGCAGAATGTATTATCGATATATACAAGGGCTCCTTTTGCATGTGCCGCTTCAGCCGCCTTTTTTATATCCTGAACGCGAAATACAACAGAGGAGGGACTCTCCAGCACCAGCAGCTGCGTATCATCCTCCAGAACCTCTTCAATCTCTTTCGGATCATCCCCGTCAATAAAAGTCGTCCGGACATTCATATGCTCTCTGCAGTAATTCTGAAGAAAATCTTTCAGCGGGCCATAGGCAGTGCGGATGCAGACTACATGTCCGCCGCAGGAACATGCAGTAAGAACCGCCGCTGTCGCTGCCGCCATTCCGGATGAAAACACGTAGCTTTCTACTCCTTTTTCAAGTTCGGTAATCTTTTCTTCGAGAATTCTTACAGTCGGGTTCTGGACACGTCCATAACAGTACGTGTGTTTATCCCGCTTATCCGAGTCATAGTACTCGTCCACTGTGGGAAAAATATTTAATGAATTCATAAAAACCGGCGGAACGATCGCATTAAAATACTGATCGTATTCCTCCCCGGCATGTGCGAGTATCATACCTGTTTTCTCTTTCATCGCTTTCCTTCCTCTTTCCTTTTGTTATTTGTAGACTATATTCTGTCAGATATCATCTATATGCTATAATATAGCTTGATTGTTTAAAATAAATGCACATCAGTTCTGCGGATTCACTGATGTGCTATTGCAATATCATCATATACGCAGTCCAAAAGCTTGTTGTTAATCTTCTGTGCCTTCTTGATATCACGCTCTCTCAACGCCTGATAGAGCATTTCATGATACGGCATGCTTGCCTTGAACGGGTCTTCAATATCCAGCGGAAACTGCCAGAGCCTATCCGTATATTCATCCAGTACTTTCAGTACTGCATAAAACACTTTGTTGTGGCACATCAGGTAGATCTTCTCATGAAATGCCTTGTCCTCTTCGGTATCCCGCTCATCCGCCCGTACCTTCTTCATAAGGACCTCCGTGAGCTCCCCCAGTTCGTCCATCTCCTGATCAGTGGCATTCCGCACTACCATGGCCATCAGTTCTGTCTCCATCGCTCTTCTGGCCTCCAGTGCTTCGATCAGAGACTCTCTCTCCATTGTAAAACCGATCAAAGACTCCAGTGCCGTTGCTTTCCTTCCGCGGCATCCTACAAATATGCCTTTGCCGTTCTTCACTTCCACAATGCCTTCCGCCTCCAGAGTCTTCACTGCCTCTCTAAGCGCTGTCCTGCTGACCTGCATCATTTCAATGAACTGTCCCTGAGAAGGAAGTCTGTCACCTTCTTTCAGATCATGTTCCTCTATGTAGCTTTGAATGTACTTAATAATTTCTGATTGTAAAGAAACTCTTTTGATCGGTTTTGCCATCACTGTTCTCCCTGTCATGTTCCTTGGGATCATTATATACTTCTTCCAATTCCACGTCAACTGATTTCTTTTTTTTATTAAAATTGTACAAAAGGGCAGAGGTCATGATTCCCGCCATGCCTCTGCCAGTTCGTCGATTGAGGAAAAAATGTAGTCCGGCCCATATCCGCATGCTTCTGCTTCCTGACGCGTGGTCTCTCCGGTCAGTACGAGAGCAGTCTCCACTCCGGTTTTGTGTCCGCAGAGAATGTCCGTATAAAGCCTGTCGCCCACAATCAAAGCCTGTTCTTTTGAGAAATGATTCAGTTTCAGAGAGTACTCGACCATAGCCGTCCCGGGTTTCCCCATATATTCCGGCTGCCTTTTCACCGCATGCTCTATCATCTGACAGATGGCGCCGCAGTCCGGTACATAGCCGAATTCGATCGGGCAGACATAATCCAGATTTGTGGCTATATAGCCCACTTCCGGCCGTGTGCTCAGGATCTGGCAGGTGTCCTGAATCTTTTCGTAAGTCAGCTGATTATCATAAGACACCAGAACACAGGCAATCTCAGGATCCAGACAGTCTACCGTCACCCTGATCCCGTTACGTTTCAGTTCTCTGAGCAGGGATTTTGTTCCCATCACATAGATCAGCTTTCCTTCATAATTCTTTTTCAGATACTGCACAGTGGCAAAAGACGCAGTAATAAAGTTGGAATAATCGGTCATGATTCCCATCTTCTGAAAAGAATGGATATAATCTTCAATGCTTCTGGTAGAATTGTTTGTGATGAACACAAACTGGCCTCCATTGTCCCTGACATCCTCGAGAAACTCTTTTGTCCCGCTGATCAGTCTCTGTCCGATACAGACCGTACCGTCAATATCGAGAAGAAAGAGTTTCTTATTTTTCAGCATGTTCCACCTGCCTGCGTACCGCAATTGCTGTATCCGGATAGTTGGTAATCACGGCTTCCAGCCCTGCCTCGATAAAATGCTTCATATCCTCTTCCCTGTTTACAGTCCAGACACGTACTTTCATACCGCTCTCCTTCCAGCGTTTCAGGAAATCAGACATATACAGATGGTACAATGCAGGATGCAGTCCCTGTACACCTGTTCCCTCTGCATATTTCTCCACATCCAGTATGACGTCCCCGTACAGATACGCGGTCTCAGCCTCCGGATTCAGCCGGCGAACTTCCTGAATACTGTAGTGGTTGAAAGATGAATAGATGACACGGTCCTCCATCCCCGTCTTTTTTACAATTTCCATTGTCTTCTCTTCGATTTCCGGATACCAGAAAATTCCGGTTTTCAGTTCAATATTCACTTCCATTTTTCCAGGTTTCAGGAGATTCAGCACTTCCTCCAGTGTCGGTATCGTTTCTCCTTCATACGCTTCCATATGATTGTGGAAAGAGAACTTTTTCAGCTCTTCCAATGTATAGTCTCTGACAAATCCGGTTCCGGTGCTGGTCCGGTCAATTTTCTCATCGTGGATGACAACCACTTCCCCGTCTTTTGTAAGCTGTACATCCAGTTCTACCCCATCGGAACCCTGTTCCTCTGCGAGCCGAAATGCTGCAAGTGTATTTTCCGGTGCATATCCGCTTGCCCCTCTGTGCGCAAAAATCTTTACTTCTTTCATGATCTTATACCTCCTGTATCATCATAACATTTTTCGCGATAAAGAAAAGCGTGCCGGAAATCATTTCATTCTCTTTCAGACACGCTTTTCCAATTACTGTGGACAGAATTGATCCGTTTTTACTTTTTAGCCGTTGACAAGATTGTATTCTTCAATCGTATCATTGATCTCCTTTGCCATGTTATCCACTGCCTCTTCCGGCGTTACATCTCCGTTCAGCATATTTTCGATCTGAGTCTCAACAATCTGGCGGGATTCCGGGAATACACTGAGGAGTGCTCCTGCGGATTCCGGTGTGGAATCATGCAGCTGATCGAGAGCTGTCTGGAACTGCGGATATTTGGCAATGTTATCCTTGAACGTCTGCTCTTCCTGTGCTCCTGTAACAATCGGGAAGTATCCTGTCTGTGCGTTCCAGTATGCCTGGGATTCCGGAGAAATCAGGAATTTAACAAATTTCCATGTTGCTGCCGCCTTTGTCTCGTCTTCATTGTTCAGTGCCCACAGAGATGCGCCTCCGATAGAAACTCCGCCTTTGTCATCTGAGCTGACTGCCGGATAGTATGCGGTTCCTACTTCAAATTTTCCGCCGCTGTCTTCCAGAACCTGTTTCAGGGAAGCACTTGATCCAACCATCATAGCTGCTTTTCCGGATGTAAAGTCTGTTGTCGCAGTATCACTTCCGGAACGTCCGACGTTCGGAGCATAACCTTTTTCAAAAAGATCATACCATGCATTTAAGATGTTCAGACCGCCGCCGTTTTCATCAAACTCCACTTTGGTAGCTGCTTTTTCACGTCCGTTTCCGTTATTTACCATATTCAGAGCCTGTTTGCAGAGGAACTGTTCGAAATACCAGCCGTAAATGCTGATTGCAAATACTTCCTGAGCTCCACCCTTCTCTTTCAATGCGTCACCTACTTCTGCGATCTCCGGAAGGCTGGTCGGAATATCTGTGATACCCGCAGCATCAAACATATCTTTGTTGTAGTACAGAAGCGGTGTGGAAGAATTGAACGGCATGGAGTACATCGTTCCGTCCTCTGTTGTATAATATGCGGCTACATTCGGTTCGAGCTCCGACATATCATATCCGTCCGCATCGATCATTTCCTGCATCGGAATGATCCATCCTGAATCGATCATGAAACGGGTTCCCAGATCGTAGATCTGTACAAGATCCGCTCCCATGTTTCCGATCTGAGCACTTTTCAGCTTGTTGATCGTATCATCATATTCGCCCTGGTATACAGCTTCTACCGTGATACCATCTTCATTTTCTTCATTAAATTTGTTTACCAGGTAATCCATGGCTTCTCCGTTAACACCGCCCATGGAATGCCAGAATGTAATCGTTGTTCCATTTGTGTCAACATTTTTAAAATTGTCAGTGATCACTCCGGACCCGGTGCTTTCTTCCCCTTCTGAAGTCTGCCCGTTCATCTCGGAAGCGCTTTTCCCGTTTCCACAGCCAGCAAGGGTAGAAACAACCATCAGAGCAGCGAGCATCGCTGCGATTACTCGTTTTTTCATAGATATTTTCTCCTTTTCTTTTTCCGCCGGCGCCCTTTCCGGGTTCATCCGGCGTCTGCCTTCATGTTGATATATGTAAACAGACCAGTCTAACCTTTGACTGCACCTGAAAACATTCCGCTGATCAGCTGTTTCTGTCCTACGATGAAAATCACCATGGACGGAATGATAATTGCCACAACGCCCGCCATCATCAGCGTAATAGACTGGGCATCTACACTGTTCAGCATACTGATACCGATCTGTACGGTCCGCATTTCTTCAGATCCCGTTACAAGAAGCGGCCACATATACATATTCCATGCATTGATGAATGTATACACTGCCATTGCCCCGATTGCAGATTTTGTAAGCGGAATCAGGATCTTTACAATAAATCTCAGGTTTCCGCATCCGTCCAGTTTCGCCGACTCATAAAGAGAGATCGGGAATGTCATATAGAACTGGCGGAAGAGGAAGATTCCCATTGCGGATGTCAGCGATGGAAGAATCAGAACCAGATAAGTATCCAGAATTCCCATGCTGCTGACCGTCAGATAGTTGGAGATGATAACCGCCTCTCCCGGAACCATCATGGTAGCCATGACAAGCATGAACAGAAAGTTTTTCCCTTTGAACTCCAAAAAGGAGAACGCAAACGCCGCAAGAGAACAGGTAATAATCTGTCCGATTGTAATGCATCCTGCTACAAGGAAAGAATTCAGGATAAACCGTACAAGCGGCACCTGTGTGAATGCCCTGATATAATTTTCAAATGTCGGATGTGATGGAATAATGTTCAGATCCATCGTAAAAAGCTCATCTCCCGGCATAATAGATACGCTGACAGAGTATAAAAGCGGGAACAGCATAAACAGGGCAAAAATGATATTTACAGCAACCAGCACCGTTTTACGGATTCTCTTTTTCCTCAAGGCGCGGGCGTTCATCAGTCTGTGAAGTTTCTCCACTTCCTCTGCATTATAAGAATCAAGCTCTATTGAAATCGTACTATTCATTCCAGCCATCTTAATATTTGACTCCTTTCTTTTCAATCTTGAACATCACAAGTGTCAGTACCATGATGATCAGGAACAGTACAACGGACTGTGCCGCCGCACTTCCAAATTTGTAGTTAAAAAACGCGTCCCTGTAAATTGAATATACAATTACATTCGTGGACTCTCCCGGTCCTCCGGCCGTCAGGATCTTGATCTGTCCGAAGGACTGGAATGCCTGGATGATATTGACTACAAGTGTATAGAACATAATCGGGCTTAATCCCGGAAGCGTCAGACGGAAGAATTTTTGAATTCCGTTCGCCCCGTCTACAGAAGCACGCTCATAAATGGACTCGTCAATGTTTCCAAGTCCTGCCGAAAAATACAGGAAATTGATCCCGCTGTTCAGCCATGCTGTAAGAACCGCCACACAGATCAGCGCATATTTCGGATCTGCGATCCAGTTGATACCCAGTCCGGTCAGTTTGTTCAGAATACCGATTGTCGGGTTCAGAATAATCTTGAAAATCATTGCGGCTCCACTGGACGCAATCGCCATCGGGAGTGCATAGGATGTGCTGAACACCCTGATTCCCGGAAAGGCCTTGCTGCAGAGCACCGCCCCGATCAGACCGATCAGCATGCTGCCGATTACAACGATTACAACAAAAATCACGGTTACTAAAAGACTGTTATAAAATGATTCTGACGTGAGCAGATCCACGTAATTGTCCAGTCCCACAAACACCTTTGCCTGTCCCAGCTTGTCTGTCAAAAACAGACTCAGGTAGATCGTTTTCACAAAAGGATAAAACAGGAAAACCGCAAACACCAGAAAGCAGGGAATCAAATAGAAATAAGCATTTCTGCCCTTCGTTTTCTCCATCAACTGTTTCATTGCTGACCTCCATGATAAAAAATATTTTTCTCTGTATCTGCATCAAAGAAATGCACCCGGTTCATGTCCACATATAAGGTCATTTCATCTCCCGGAGCTCCCTTTGTATCTACCGTAAGCCGTGCCGCATATTCGCCCGCCCTTTGTTCTTTCAGGTAGAAGATGGACTCTGATCCGAGCATTTCTTTTACTACGACTTTTCCGGTCAGCCTGCATCTGGAAGGATTCAGGTTTGCGTGTTCCTTCTTGACTTCTTCTGAAAAATGCTCCGGACGGATTCCAAGAATTACCTTCTTGTCTGCATACTGTCCTGCCAGCAGAGCCGCCTTCGTCTGCGGAACCTCCAGTTTCTGTCCGGATGCCAGCACAAAATCTACACCGCTTCCGTTTTTCCGGATTGTACCCTCCATGAAGTTCATGGACGGGGATCCGATAAATCCGGCAACAAACAGATCCGCCGGATCTTCATAAATTGTTCTCGGCGCATCCGCCTGACGAATAAATCCGTCTTTCATGACAACAATTCTTGTTCCAAGTGTCATGGCCTCGGTCTGGTCATGCGTAACATAAATGATCGTTGTCCCAAGCCGTTTATGTAAATCCGCAAGCTCTACTCTCATCTGGGCTCTCAGCTTTGCATCCAGGTTGGACAATGGTTCATCCATCAGAAATGCCTTTGGTTTTCTCATAATCGCGCTTCCAATGGCAACCCGCTGTTTCTGTCCTCCCGAAAGCTGTCCCGGTCTTCTTTTTAAAAGAGATTCAATGCCAAGAATGGCCGCAGCCTCATGCACTTTCTGATCAATTTCATTTTTCGGAACCTTCCGGATCTGCAGCGCAAAGGCCATATTATCATAGACTGTCATCTGTGGATATAACGCATAGTTCTGGAAAACCATGGACAGGTCTCTGTCCTTCGGTTCCACATAATTACAGAGCTGCTTGTCAATCCAAAGTTCTCCGCTCGTAATTTCCTCCAGTCCCGCAATCATACGAAGTGTAGTCGATTTCCCGCAGCCGGACGGTCCGACAAAGATGACAAATTCGTTATCATGGATTTCCAGATTAAAATCCTTTACCGCGTAATGCTCTTTGTCATAGGATTTGCATACATTTCTCAATGTAATTTCTGACACAGCTTTTTCCTCCCTTTCTGAAGTTTTATTCTCTTTTTCCCTTATTTCTTTCACAACACGAGAAATTATATTGATTCATCATTAATGTTTGATGGAATTTTTGTTAAATGGTCGTTAAAAATTTTTTCCCTCTTGTTTCCTTTTCTTTTCCCTTTATTTCCGCGGTTTTTCAGCGCAAACCGGACTGTTTTTCTTTCTTATTTTCGTAAAATTCCTGTTATTCAATGTAAAATTTACGTATACTTTTTCATAAAAAAAGGACGGGAAGCACATTCCCGTCCGGATTATTTCGTATTATTTTTTTGCAAGTTCCGCCATGGCTGCCGCTGTCAGCTCAATAGATTTCATAAGATTTTCAACCGGCATCTGCTCATTTGGCTGGTGGGCTACATCCGGTTCTCCCGGAAACATCGGTCCGAATGCCACCATGTTTTTAAACATTTTGGCATACGTTCCTCCTCCGATTGCCTTTGGTTCAGGATCTTCGCCGGTTCCCTCCCGGTATACTTCCATCAGTTTCCGGACAAGTTCAGAATCTTTCGGAACATAGAGCATATCAGTTGTTCTGTGTACAAGAATCTCCATTCCATAGGAGGAAAGCGCCGTATGCAGCTGATGATATACCACATCCGCATCACCGTTTTTCGGATAACGGATATCCAGATTCAGATTCATTTCCTCCTCTGTATATTCGATTACACCGAGATTGACAGTTGTCTCACCGGTTTCCTCATCCCGGAAACAGATTCCCAGTGTTTCCCCATTTGTTTCCTTTCCGATTTTCTGGCATACAAAATCAGCCATTTTCTGGAAGTCTCCACCGATTCCCATTCCCCGGACTGCAAGAAGAAGCTTCACAACCGCGTTTTCTCCGAGTTCCGGTCTGCTGCCATGCGCGCTGACTCCTTCTGCCTCAATTACCGTATTTCCATCCCGGATGCTTACTGTAACACTGTCATCTGCAAGCTCATGCTCTCCTTCCAGAACAAGTCTGCAATGAAGCGGCACAATATTTCCGGCAGTTCCGCCCCGGAACTCAAGGACACGGATTTCTCCCTGTTCCGGGTGTTTTTTCCCTCCGATCACGGTTGTCATTCCCTTTTCAAAAAAGATAAGCGGATATTCCGCATCCGGAGTGATTCCCAGCACCGGATGCTCTTCCCCGGCTTCAACATAATGTTTGATGCAGTCACATCCACGCTCTTCATTCGTTCCGAAGATCACACGTACTCTGCGGTCCAGCGGAAGGTTCAGATCCTGAATGGCTTTCATTGCATAGATAGCGCCGATCGTCGGCCCTTTATCATCAGCCACACCTCTTCCGTAAAGGATTCCATCATGGATCTCAGCTCCAAATGGAGGGTATTTCCAGTCATCACCCACCGGTACTACGTCCAGATGTCCGAGAACCGCAATCATCTCATCCCCTTCTCCCATCTCTACGTAACCGGCCTTGTTATCCACATTGCCCGTACGAAATCCTAATTTTTTCCCCAGCTGCAACGCAAAATCCAGCGCTTCTTTCGGGCCTTTTCCATATGGTGCACCTTCTTCCGGCTCACCGCCTACGCTGTCAATCCGGATACAGTCCTGAATTCCTCCGATAATCTCATCCTGCATTTCCCGGATTTTTTCCCTTAATCTTGTATAATCCATGATTTCATCTCCTCTTTTCTGCTCCATGATTCTTCCTTACTCCTCTGCTTCCGGATATTCATTGCAGAGCAGACGGTATGGTGCTTCATCCTCTTCAATTTCCGGAAATCTTCCGACCTCTTCATAGAAACGGTTATCTACATTGTCATCGTTGCACATGGAAACTTCCCCGATCAGCACATCACCGGTTCCCGGTTCTACATCAAAATCGTGATACTGATGCGGCCAGAGTGTAATACTCTCTCCCGGCTGCAGTCTGACTCCCGTTCCGGCTTTTACCTGATATGACCTTCCGTCCGAATTTACTGTCACATCAGTATCCGCAAGCCCTCCTTCTCCATCATCATTATACAGGTGGATGATCAGAGTTCCGCCGCCCCGGTTAATGATGTCCTCCGATTTTTTCCAGTGGAAATGCATCGGGGAATGCTGTCCTTCTTTCAGCATCAGCAGTTTTTCCGCATAGACTTTTTTATATTTCGGATTATTCTGGTTTCCGTTCCGGATTGTAATCAAAGAAAATCCGACCTTGTCAAAATCTCCCAGCCCGTAGTCCGTAATATCCCATCCAAGCATGTTGTCACGGATCTCATCATACTCATGTCCTTTTTCCCGCCAGTCTTCCGGTGTCCAGTGGCAAAATGGCGGAAGCTCAAATCCATGCTCTTTGATCAATGCTTCCATGTCTTTAATACACTGATTGATTTTTGATCGTTTCATCCTCTCATTCTCCTCCTTACTTGATTTTTTCCTGTGTGATAATCGGAATTTCCTCCTGAAGATAACATTCCATCAGCCGGATACATGCTTCCACATCATCCAGATTGACAATACTGTTCGGTGTATGACCATACCTGGTCGGAATCGAAATCCCAAGTACTTTCACACCGCCTCCTGACTTATTGATTGCCCCTGCATCAGTACCTCCTGCCACAAGTGCGTCCCGCTGATACGGAATCCGGTTTCTTTCGGCGCAGTCGATCAGCCCTTTGGTCATCTCACAGTCGCAGATGACACTGCTGTCATTGATTTTGATCGCTGCCCCTTTTCCGAGTACCGGATTCCCATTTTCATCACCCGGGACATCAAAAGATCCGGTAATATCAACAGCGATTCCAAGATCCGGTTTTACTGTTTCTGCCGAAGTTGTAGAACCGAACAGTCCGACCTCCTCCTGTACAGTGTATACAAAATAGAGATCATGATAACAGTTTTTGATTCTCTTCAACGCTTCAGTCTGAATATAGCATGCAATCCGGTCATCAAAGGCTTTGGACATCACATTGCGTCCCGCAAGTTCTGCATAATCTCCGCAGAATACCGCGCAGTCGCCCGGTTTGACATACTTTCCGGCCTCTTCCTTTGACATCGCTCCGATATCAATATAAAGTTTGTCAATCTCTTTCGGCTTAACGGTATCTATCGGATCCGTTACTCCGACTGTTCCAACAGTTCCGTTTTCAAAACGTACTCTGTTCATGAAGGAGCACAGTGCGGACACCCCTCCGATCTGCTTCACTTTCAGAAGTCCGTTGTCTAGAATCTTCACTACACAGAGGCCGATCTCATCCATATGTGCCGCACACATGATTTTTTTCTTGTCAGCTCCGCTTCCCCGCTTTAAAACAATCAGATTCCCCATTGCGTCTCTTGTAATTTCGTCCGCATAATCCATGACTTCCCTGATAATCAGGTCGGACACATTTTTTTCCAGTCCGCTTACTCCCCACGTCTGTGTATAATCCTTGATCATTTTTTCTCCTTTTCCCCGGTTCCATTTATT
>NBJMC04203__coassemble_524_pt1 | contig 21533 bp, 16 predicted proteins | sample NBJMC04203__metabat2_high_PE_028 | metagenome-assembled genome bin NBJMC04203
CCATTAATGAATGCTTATCATTGTTTGTAACTTTATAAACCATTGCACAAATGGCTAAAATACAGGCTTTTTTGTGCAAAATAAATAAGAAAGTATAGAGAGGAATCTTTATGATTACATACGATCCTTTTTTGAATATATACCCCCTCGATGACTAGAAGCCAACGCTTTGTGCGATGGCTTCTTCTCCTTTGTTCTATTATGCAGGATTCCCCATTCTTATAATTATAAGGTGTTATGGCTGTTCATCATCAAAAACGACTCTTCCTGGAATTTCCGTTCTTCTTCCATTCTGAAATTCATCTTTCCACTCGGAAGTTCCAAAAGGTACATTCCAGGTCACTCGCTCCTCTTCTGTGCGCAGCTTACATGGAGGATCGAGTTTGTCTCCTCATCAACTACCAAAGCTTCAATCTCAGCAGAATGATCCAGCGGATACAAGAGAGGCTGGATATCCAGTTCCTCCGGTATCAGATTCTGACTGAAAGCTTCCACCTCATCTTCCTTTTCGTAATGCAGCGTATACATGCCGCCGGAAACCGGACCATTGGCACTGGATACAGGATAACTATCCAGCACCTCTATGGAATCCACCTTGTAATCTGCAAGCCTTTTCTCTGTATCAATGCCATATTCTTTGAGGAGATCACATGTCAGCTCAAAGAACGGGTAGACAAACATGTTCGTAATACTTCCGTCTGAGGAAGATCTGATCCTTGTATATCCGCACGGCAGCTCTTCTCCAAGCTGTTCCATCTTAAGTTCTGAGACATCCTGCCGGTACGCGTCAAGGAGAGCTTCTTTCTGATCCCCCGTGATCTGAAGGGCAGTTCCTCTTACACTGTCTTCCCATGTAAAGCGGTCTTCTGATACATCCTCAAGCTTTACTGCTGGATAGGCAATCCGCTTATATTCATCCGTCTCATATACTGATGCGAACATCTCCACCTGTTCTCTGGTCAGCGGATAAGAACGGTAATGGGTGCCGCCGTCCGGCATATAGTAGCAGACTTTTGCACGAGTGCAGGAACTGTCCGCCATACTGCTCTCACCGATGTCTTCCCTGATGATCTCCTGAAGCCACGTAAGCACTGCCGTGCGACCTTCTCCCTTTAGCTGATACCGCCTCAACTGCGCAGCCGTCTCATATTTTTCCTGATTTCCCGACACCTCGGCATAAGTCGAGCAATCCATACCGATCCCATCGATACTGATCCCGATGCTTTCTGCATTTTCCGGAAAGAGGGTGTCATAAGCGGAAGCTCCGGCAGGAAATGCCAGACCTGCTACAATTACAGCCGCTGCAGACAATACAAGCTGCCACTTTCTACGGAAAAACTTCACCTCCGTTCCCTGTACCGCATACTCCAACAGCAAATGTACCGCAAGAGCTGTAACCACTCCGCCCACAGTGCAGCCAATGGTAGAACCGATGCCGACAGACGCCGTATCTAAAAAATCCGACAGAAAACTGCACACCCATAAGCCTGCAAGGAATGATACCAGTATCTGTACCGTCTGTTCTGCCGGCGCCAGAGTAAATATCCGCCCGGTCCTCTCTGTCTTTCTTTTCCTCTGCGCGAGTACGATGAACCCGAAAAGAACCACAATCCACAGGACAGCCGCTGCCACGGAAGAAATCTCCGGTGTAAATGTCAGCACAAACGGTTTTTCAAACACACTCATTCCGGTCAGATCAGCCGTGAGCCGCTCCGGTGACAGGACAGTATATAGCCATTCAAGAAACGGGTTTTTATAATATGTAACAAAATAATTCCGTGATAGCGCAGGGCATATATTCCCTGTCAGTATCGGAAAATATAGGATCATAACCGCACAGACGACTACTGCGGATATAATATTTCCGCAGATCACGGCGCACAGAATCCCTATGTGATAAAAGATCAGAAAGGACACCGCATATACAAAAATACTCTTCAGCGTGTAGCTTCCCGCATACACCCCGAACTGCAGATCAATAGCAGCCTGATAAATCCCGCATACTGCCATTATAAACATCAGAGGTACGATCACATTGAAGAGCCCGTGCACATACCGGCTCCAGAATATGGTTCCCCTGCTGACCGGCAAACTGTAGTAAAAGTCCTGCTGCTTCTGATGGAACAGATAGAAGAACTCAATGAAGGCGGTAAGAAGTCCGAGTCCCATGCAGATCCACCTGAGATCAAGGGCAGTGCCACCGATCCCGAAAAATGTATTTTCTGTGTCAAAACTCAGACGGGTCACGGCAAGGACGCCGTAAAGGATGAGAGTTCCCCATCCCAGAGTTGCCACAAGATGTCCTCTGCCTGCTTCTTTTACCCAGTTAATGAAGCACTTTGCGGATGTCATATCCTTTCACCTCCATCTCTGCGATAAATATTTCCTCTAGACTCATAGGGATCTCATTTAATACAGCAGGATGCTCCTCCTTCAACTTTGCCCTAATCTCCTCTTTATCCCCACGGACAGTCAAAGTGATAAAGCTTCCCTCTGAATGGATACGCACGATATCAAGGGTATTCTCAAGCCTGTCCATAATGTCCTGCAACTTCCCGCAGGATGACCACCCCTCTTCTTCTGTAATCTCGCCTTTATCAGCATTTGTATGAAATGCACACTGAAATTTCCACATATTCTCAGCCTGTACGCGCATATCTCCGGCAGTCACAAGTCCGCCTTTGTGCAAGATCGCGATATTCCCGCAGATATCTTCCAGTTCCTGCAGTCTGTGCGAAGCTACGACTACCGTAAATTTCCGCTCTTTCATCTCCTGCCGGAAGAGATTCTTCATCACTTCCGCCGCGATCGGATCAAGGCCGTCAAACACTTCGTCGCACAGCAGATATTTTGTTCCTGCACAGAGTGCGAGGATTAGGAATGCCTGCCGCTTCATCCCTTTGGAGAATGTACGGATCGGCTGTCTCACATCCAGGTTCAGTGATTCCGCCATGTATGTCACACCCTCTGCATCCATCCCTGGATATTGTCTCTGATAGAATTTCGCCATCTGTTCCATTGTGGCATTCGGAAAATAATATGGCGTGTCCGGCAGATAAAATATCTTCTCCGCCGAAACACTTAATGATTCATCATCTACAAGGATTTCACCAAAATCCGGCTCCAGTATTCCTGAGAGCAGACGGAGCATCGTCGTCTTTCCTGCACCATTCGTCCCGAGAAGGCCGAACATCATTCCTTCCGGAATATCAAGAAAGATATGATCTACAGCCGGTTTCCCATCGAATGTCTTTGTCAGCTCTCTCACGCTTATCATGTAATATCTCCTTGAAACATTTAATATTTTTGTAATAAATTATAACATGCCCTGCTGCTACTGTAAAGCTGACCAGAGACCTCTCCACCAGAACAGTAACCAAGAATAAAAATGCTCCGGCAGCCTGTCTTGCTGCTACAGCATAAGCTGCAGCAGTAATACAGAGTTTGCTGGAGCGTTAATATACTTTTATATTGTTTGCAAATATGAAAGAAAACCTTGAAACGAACCGATATTCCATGCAGTTCCACTGGTTGTGAATGCAAAATCAGTGACGTCTGCCTTTTGTAGTATACTTTCTATGAAAACAATAAAGGAGATGAAATCAGTATGCTGTTTATTCCCCTGTGACAGGGTATACGGAAGATGGAAAGGCCGTCTTGCCAAAAGCTCTTTGCTATGTATCTGACTGGTATATTGGATTTACCGTACTCACTGCTTACAAAGCAGGAACATATACACCAGGACTGGAAAAAGAACTTGTCAATGATAGTAATTTATCCAGTTCAGACATGAGTAAGTTTATTCAAAAGTTACTTACGGATTATACACATATGACACGCTCAACTGAGGATAAAGTATTAACATTTTCAGAACTTTATCAACTCTACTACAAGTGGAAATATAATGGCAAAAAAGTATATTCGGAGCAATCAAAATACTCTACACGTGCAGCTTATAAAAACTGTAAAGCGTTACACAATATACCAATCGATAAAATTACATATGAACAAATGCAGGATGTTGTTGATTCAATTCCTCTAAAATATTCTTCTTTGGATAACGTAGTCTTGCTGATGAAACAGATGTTTCGCTATGCAGCTGGAGTATCATTTATCGTTAGCAGGACAAAATTCCGCTTTTCAAGTTTTCAGCGACTGTCCGAAAAGTTATATATACGACAAATGCGATAGAATCATTAAACTCCACCTATCGGAGACTGAACCAGCAGAGAAGCGTTTCCCGAGCGATACGGCGCTGCTGAAAGCTCTGTATCTGGCTACCTTCGAAGCCACCAGAAGATGGACTACTACCATCCGGAACTGGGGTCAGGTATATGGCGAGCTGAGTATCATGTATGAAGGCAGGTTACCGGACTAAATGAACCTCCTGCTATATATAATATAGTCTTGAAACAGGTATTTGTGTTTGTTTTTAATTTCCACTTTCCTTAGTGTTAGTATACCACAGGCCTCCGCTTTATTTTAGCGTGAACTACTCGGTCTAAAGTACTGAATTTAATCCTTACATTCTCCTTTCCATGTTTAAAAACTTCTCCCGCAAATAACAGTCATAAAAACGAAATCTTATATAATGCAAAAAGAAAAAATCAGTTCATAACAGTACCTTTCCCTCCATTACATGTTATAATAATCCTTAGCTATAATCTGAACAAAGGAGTTATTGACATGAACACAGAAACCCGAAACGAAAAAATCAATGCAATCCGGGAAAACATCGGAAAAGTCCTGGTTGGAAAGGAAAAGCTGACAGACCTGATTCTTACTGCCATTATCGCAGAAGGTCATATCCTTCTGGAAGACGTCCCTGGTTCCGGAAAAACGGTCATGGCGAAGTCTCTGGCCCGTTCTATCGACGCGGAATTCAGCAGAATTCAGTTCACACCGGATCTTCTTCCATCTGATGTAACCGGACTGAATTACTATAACCAGAAGGAGGGCGAATTTACATTCCGGAAAGGTCCTGTATTCTGCAACATTCTTCTGGCGGACGAAATCAACCGTGCTACGCCAAGAACTCAGTCCGCACTTCTGGAATGTATGGAAGAGCGCCAGGTGACCGTGGACGGTGTCACTTATCCTCTTGACCGCCCGTTTTTTGTTATTGCGACCCAGAATCCGGTCGAGACTTCCGGTACTTTTCCTCTTCCGGAAGCACAGCTGGACCGTTTCCTGATGCAGCTCTCCATGGGACTTCCAAGTGTTCAGGAGGAATGTGCCATTATGGAGCGTTTCCTGACGTCCAGTCCTCTGACAGAACTTGGCTCCGTCTGTACGGCCGAAGAACTCATCGAGCTTCAGAAAGACTATCTGGATATCCGTATCCATCCGATGCTGATTGATTATATTGCCCGTATTGTGCATGCCACCCGTACTTCCGGTGACTGTCTGGCAGGGGTAAGCCCGCGTGGTACTCTGGCTCTTCTCCGCGCCGTGCGTGCCTATGCCATGGTGCAGGGCCGTTCCTACGTCGTTCCGGAAGATATCAAGACACTGACTGTTCCGGTTCTCGCACACCGCCTTGTCTTCCCGTCAGGCCATATTCTGGACCGGACAGCAGAACGGTTCCTGGAGGGCATTCTGGATCAGACCGAATTACCAACGGAAGAGTGGGGGAAATAATATGATCATCCTGCCAACTCTGTTTGCAGTCCTTTTACTTTATATTCTGCAGGCAGTCTATTACAAAAAATACTGGATGAGAGGTCTGGAATGCCAGATCCGGTTTCAGGATCATGCGGTCAATGAAGGAGACGCTTCCTGTCTTCTGGAGACAATCACAAACCGCAAGCTGCTCCCTCTCACCACACTTCAGGTAAAATTTTCGGTCAGCCGGAAACTGAAATTTTCGGAAGCGGAAAATACTGCAACGACGGACAATAATTATCGGAACGACATTTTCTCCGTCATGTCCTATGAGAAAATTTCACGGAGTCTGCCGTTTACTGCGACAAAACGGGGATGCTATCAGGTCTGGAATCTGGATCTGATCTCCTTTGATTTGTTCCTCATGAACAAATCCGTGATTTCAAGAGCGGTGGATACTTCCCTATATGTATACCCGAAACCGGTTCCATTCGCGGAATTAAAAGCGCCTTTCCGCAAAATGATGGGAACAATTCTCACCCGGAATTCCGCGTTTGAAGATCCTTTTGAATTCCGCGGCATCCGGCCGTACCAGCAGTATGATCCCATGAAAGCGGTAAACTGGAAGGCATCTGCCAAGACCGGAGAACTGATGGTGAATGTACACGATTACACGGCCAGCCGCCAGGTTACCATTTTTCTGAATCTTGCCGACGATTCCAGCTGGCACTCGGAGCGCCTGTTCGAAAACGCCATTCGTCTGGCCGCCTCTTATGCGGAACTTCTTCTGGCAGAAGGGATTCCGGTACAGCTGATCACCAACGGGATCGATGCAATGACGAAGCAGACGCTGGTTCTTCCCGCCGGAGCCGGAACACACCATATCCGTACACTCAAGGAAGGGCTTGCAAGACTCAGCGACCGTTCGCAGGATCTGCCGGAGCTGGAGCCTTTGATTGCCGAAAAACTGTCTGTTACACACGGGGCGGATTTTTATCTTCTGATTTCCTATTCTCAGAACAGCCGCCTTCTCCGGACTTTTGACCAGCTTTGCCTTCAGTCCGAAGGTTCCCAGTGGATTGCTCCGCTTCACAATGATATGGAATTTCTCCAGGACCGCTGTCCTCATGCGGTCTCCATAAAATGGGAGGTGTCACGCATTGAATAAGTTATATCAGTTTTACTGCCGTCACTCTCTTGCGGTCTTTCATGTGATTCTCCTGGCCGCAGCAGGGGGTTTATGTCTGGTCAACTACTATACAAAAGATCCCTTTTTTGCCGACTGTGCATATGCCGTATTTGTCGTGGATATCTTCTCCGTGCTGATTCACACAAACCAGCAGGGAATATATGATTATATGAGAATGAACAAAGATGTTTCTCATGTACCGAAGCGGCAGATCTATCTGATTAACACTCTGCTGTTAACCGGATTTCTGATATTGACAGGCGGATGCATGTTCCTTTTTGTTCATCTTCCTTACCGTAATGTCATTGATGCGGTTAAAACAGTTTTTGTGGCTGTCATCCGATGGATTCTTCAGTTGCTGCTTCGTAAAGGGTCTGCACCGGAAGAAGAGATCATAACTCAGGAAACAGAGCCGTTTTTCCAGAATCTGCCCCGTTCCCAAAATGTTTCCTGGTTCGCCCGGATACTCGAGTATCTGTTTTTGATTATCGCTGTCGTTTCCATCGCGGCAATTCTGGTTCTGCTGCTTGTTGCGATTTACCGGAAGCTGACATCCAGGCGTGAAGGGACAGAACTGGACAAAAGGGAATTTGTCTCTCCGAAAATGGAGCGAAATAAAGTGAAACGGACTTCCTCCGGAGACAAACTCCGTTTTTTTGACCGCAGTACGGAAGGGCGGATACGGAAACTGTATTATCGGTCCATACGCCGCCGGCTTCGTTCCGGAAAAACGCCGTCAAGATCCATGACCCCGTCTCAGATCGAAGCACTTGCCAGCCTCTCTCAGTATCCTGGCGCAGACCAGCTGCACGAGGCTTACGAAAAAGCCAGATACGATACGGAAGGCTGTGCAAAAGAGGATCTTGAAAAAGCAAAAGAAGGCGTGTCACGTCTTACGTAACAGGCATATTTGATTATACTGTAAAAACGGACTCTTCGGGGTCCGTTTTTTGTAAAGGAACCTTGACATTTTCTCGCAAGGCAGGTATGATCAAATTGTAAAGGTACCTTGTCAAAAGGAGGGATTCACTGCTTGAAAAATCGAGTCGAAGAGTTAAGGAAAAAATTAGGTATGAATCAAGAAGATTTTGCAAAAGCGATAAAAGTTTCTCGACAAACGGTTAGTTCGATAGAAACAGGCAAATATAATCCATCTTTGGAATTAGCCTTTGTCATATCTGATTTTTTTGGCGAAAGTATTGAGAACATATTCATCCATGAAAGGAGTGGAGAGAATGAAAAAGAGTAATTTGATAACCGGCTTTATATATCTCATTGCCGGTGTGATTCTTCTTTTAATTGCAATATTCACAAATACAAAATTGGATAGTTTGCTTTGTGGCTTTGCCGGTGTAGGAATCGGTCCCGGTCTTATGATAATTTTTAAATATTTCTACTGGAATAAACCGGAAAACAAAAAGAGATATCAAGAAAAATCAGAGAAAGAAGCGATTGAACTGCATGACGAATTAAATATAAAGCTGAGAGATAAATCAGGGCAGTCAATCGTGTACAGAAGCACAATTGACTGCCCTGACTATTTTTATATAAGGAAAATCACTCGCAAAATGCTTGATACTTTTTCGCAACTGCTTCCGCTGTTTTCATGCCGTCCATGGCAGCCGAAGTAATTCCGCCTGCGTATCCGGCGCCTTCTCCGCATGGATACAGCCCCTGAACATTCACACTCTGCATCGTTTCATCTCTTGTAATTCTCACCGGGGAGGACGTCCTTGCCTCGACGCCGGAAAGAACCGTGTCGTCTCGGGAAAATCCATGAATTTTCTGTTCAAATGCTTCGATCCCTTCCTGAATGGAAGAAGCGATCTCCTCCGGGAAAATTCCACGTACATTGCCAAAGCAGTACGCCCCCTTCATCTGCGGAAACACCTCTCCAAAGGAATGGGAAATTCGGCCATTTTTAAAATCTCCGAAGCATTGTACCGGGATCTTTCCGTTTCCTGCTTCATATGCCCGCTCTTCCAGATGTCGTTGAAATTCCACTCCGGCAAGCGGTCCCTGATTTCCATCTGCAGCGTAGTCTTCCGGTGTCACAGTCACGATCACGGCGCTGTTGGCATTTTTTCCGGCTCTTCCATGATAACTCATTCCATTGACACAGAGACGCCCCTCTTCAGAGGACGCATTGACTACATAGCCTCCCGGACACATGCAGAACGTGTAGACTCCCCGCCCGTTTTCCGCTTTTGCCGTCAACTTGTATGCAGCCGCCGGAAGATCCGGATGTTGTTCCGTACCATACTGGGACAGATTGATCCGTTTCTGAAGGTGTTCGACACGGACGCCCACCGCAAAGGATTTTGCTTCCAGAAATACTCCTGTCTCTTTCAGCATCGCAAAGGTATCTCTTGCGCTGTGTCCCAAAGCCAATACAACCACTTCCGCAGGAATCAGGGATTCTTTCCCCTGCTCTTCGATCCGGATTTCCTTCACTCTGCCGTCCCCGGTGCTGATTCCGGTCAGCTTTGTGTAAAACCGGCATTCTCCGCCGGAATCCTCTATGGATTCCCGCATCCGGCGTACCACATCAATCAGGATGTCCGTTCCGATATGTGGTTTATTCTCATACAGGATCTCCTCCGGTGCACCATGCGCCACAAAGATCTTCAGCACTTCCCGGTTTCTTCCTGCCGGATCTTTCACCAGAGTGTTCAGTTTCCCGTCGGAAAAAGTCCCTGCACCGCCCTCGCCAAACTGAACATTTGTCCTTGTATCCAGCACTCCGGTCTCCCAGAACGCCTCCACTGCTTTTTCCCGTTCCTCCACCGGCGCCCCGCGCTCAATCAGAATCGGACGGTATCCGTGTTTTGCAAGCAGATACGCACAGAACAGTCCGGCAGGACCACTTCCTACTACTACCGGCCGGTGTTTCATCTCAAACGCTTCCCTGCACGCCGGAAACTCATACGATGTTTCTTTTGCTTCGGATACATCCTTAAGTTTTCTGCGGGACAGAATCGCTTTTTCCTTCTTCACTTTTGTCAGCTTCACATCAACCGTGTATACATAATAAATTTCCGGTTTTTTTCTGGCATCAATCGAACGCTTCCGGATTTCAATGGACTGGATCTCTTCTCTGGACACGCCAAGAGCACGTTCGACCTTTCTTTCCAGCTCCTCTTTTGTATGTCCGGTTTTAATTTTCAGTTGTCCAATCCTTAGCATTGCCTCTCCTTTCCGGCAGCACTGATGCCGGCCACATGACCGCTGGACCAGGCCCACTGCAGATTATAGCCGCCGCACATGCCGTCCACATCTACGATCTCCCCGGCAAAATACAGTCCCGGGATCAGACGTGATTCCATCGTATCCGGGCAGATTTCTTCGGTGGAAATTCCGCCCGCACTTACCTGTGCCTGTTCAAAGCCGTTCGTACCGGTAATTTCCGTCTGAAATCCTTTGATGATCTTTGCAAGACGGTAACGGTTCTGATCTCCCAGCCTGTCCACTTTCAGTTCCGGAGGGATTCCTGCCCTCTTAAGGAACACCGCCGCAAGTTTCTCATGAAAGATTCCGGTAAAAAACTGATTCATCGTCTTTTCCGGCCGCATCTGAATTCTGCTCATGAAAAAGCTTTCCAGCTGAGTCTCTGTAAATTCCGGCATGAAATCAAGCTCCGCTGCAACACTGGTCTTCTTCTGTTCCAGAGCCCGCGCCGCGAAACGGCTTACCTGAAAAACCGGGATTCCGGAAATCCCGTATTCTGTAAACTGGATTTCTCCGATATCCAATGCCTCCACAACTCCATCACAGAGAAGTTCGATCTTTGCTCCCGCACGGACTCCTGCAAGAGACGGATAAAAATTTTCCCGGCATTTCAGCTGAACCAGTGCCGGCACACACGGAATGACCCGGTGTCCGAAATGTTCGGCGATCTGCATTCCGGTTCCGTCCGCCTTTTGTACCCTCCCCGCAAGTCCTCCTGCCGTCAGAATCAGCTTTTCTGTCAGATAGACCTTTTCCTCTTCTCCGGTTTTTACAAGAACCGTACGCTTTTTACTTTTTTTCTCCTGCTTCAAAATGCTTTTTACTGCCTTTACCCGGAAACTGTTTCCTTCTTTTTGAATCTCCTCCACGCAGACCGATGTCTCAATCCGGACATGCAGACGTCGAAGCTCCATGAGAAGGACATCCCGCACAGCGGATGCCTGTTCCGAGTGCGGATAAAGATACCCGTCTTTGTTTTTGGAGTAAAGTCCCAGTTCCATAAACAAACGGATCGTATCCGGCACCGGGAAACGGGAAATCACATCCTGGGCAAATTCCGGATGTTCTCCACGGTACGCTCCCGGTATCTGGTTAATATTTGTAAAATTGCATTTTCCGTTTCCAGTGGACAGAATCTTTTTTCCGAGCTGCTCATTCTGTTCCAGAATGGTCACTTCTGCACCCTGCCCCGCCGCCGCAATGGCGGCCATCATGCCGGAGGCGCCCCCTCCGATCACCAATACTTTCTCCATGCCTGCTCCTTTACTGAATCGTTACCACACCAGCTTCCACTAATTTCTGAAGGCTCATCAGAATTCCGAATTTGGCGTGTTCCCAGGTCAGTCCCCCCTGGAAATACACCGCATACGGCGGTTTGATCGGCGCATCTGCTGAGAGTTCGATGGAAGATCCCTGAACAAATGCTCCTGCTGCCATAATGACATCGCTGTCATAGCCCGGCATTGCCCATGGTTCCGGCGTCACATAGCTGTCCACCGGAGCAGCCGCCTGAATTCCCTGGCAGAAACGGATCACACCTTCCGCAGTTCCGAATTCTACCGCCTGAATGATGTCGTGCCGTTCTTCATCTTTGGACGGGATGACGTGGAAACCAAGTTCCTCATAGATTCCGGCCGCAAAGATTGCTCCTTTCACTGCTCCTTTGACCACAGTCGGCGCCAGAAACAGCCCTTGATAAAAGTCCTTCATAACTCCAAGGGACGCACCTACTTCTTTTCCAAGTCCCGGCGAAGTCAGACGGTATGCACAGTTCTCGATCAGATCTTTTCTTCCTGCGATATAGCCTCCGATCGGCGCAAGTCCGCCTCCCGGATTTTTGATCAGAGAGCCGACTACCATGTCTGCCCCCACATCGCTTGGCTCCTGCAGCTCCACAAACTCGCCGTAACAGTTGTCCACCATACAGATCACATACGGGAACCGCTCTTTGATAAAGCGGATCGCCTCTCCGATCTGGTCAACCGAGAAGCTCGGTCTCGTCTGATATCCCTTGGAACGCTGGATCGTGACAAGCTTGGTATCCGGACGTACCGTTTTTGCAATCTTTTCAAAATCAAAGCTTCCATCCGGAAGAAGATCTACCTGGCGGTAGCTGATGCCGTATTCTTTCAAAGATCCTTTGGACTCCCGGATTCCAATGACTTCTTCCAGCGTGTCGTATGGTTTTCCTGCCACGGAAATCATCTCATCTCCCGGTCTAAGATTGGCAGCCAGCGCAAGGGCAAGGGCATGGGTGCCGCAGGTAATCTGCGGGCGTACGAGAGCATCTTCCGTGTGAAAAATGTTCGCATACACCTGCTCCAGCGTATCTCTTCCAAAGTCATTGTAGCCATAGCCGGATACATACTGAAAGCACTCGGAATTCACTCTGGCTTTCTGCATCGCATGGACAACTTTCAACTGATTGTATTCTGCGATCCGGTCAATGGCTGCAAAACGCTCCTTTAAGGAGTCCTCAATCTTTGCCCCAAACTCATAGACCTTCCGCGAGATGCCTGCCTCCTCGTACTTTGCCTTTATGAACTCATCCATCTTATGACCTGTCATCTGATCCATTTTGTATTATTCCTCTTTTCCTTAGATTTTCCAGTAAAAATTCCAGTATTTTCATTTCATCGTAATCAAATTCCTGCTTCGGGACCCAGATCACGTCTCTTTCCCGCTTAAACCAGGTAATCTGACGCTTCGCAAAGTGTCTCGTATCCCGCTTCAAAATCCGGACAGCCTCCTCAAAAGGGATCTCTCCTTCCAGATAAGCCAGAATCTCTTTATATCCGAGCCCTTTCATGGACACCATGTCCCTTGTGCAGCCCATATCCTTCAGTTTCCGGACTTCGTCGACCAGGCCCTCCTCCAGCATCTGGTCCACTCTCCGGTCAATCCGCCCGTAAAGCCTCTCCCGCTCATCGTTCAGGACGAAATACGCAAACTGATACGGTGACTCCTTCTGCCGCTCCGTCTCATTGTGTTCGGAGATTTTCTGTCCGGTCAGATGATAGAACTCCAGCGCACGAATTACCCGTTTCCGGTTATTCGGATGGATCTCTTCAGCCGCCCGTTCGTCCACTTCCCGCAGCTTTGCATGGAGCGCTTCCTCGCCGTACCGGTCTGCAAAATCTGCCAGCTCTTTCCGGTAACCGGTGTCCTCGCTGCTTTCCGTAAAATCAATATCATACAGAAGTGCCTGGATATAAAATCCGGTTCCCCCTGTCACAATCGGAATCATGCCCTTCTCATAGATTTCCTCCATCGCCTGTCTGGCAAGCTCCTGAAATTTCACAACATGAAATTCTTCTGTCGGTTCCAGCACATCAATGAGATAATGCGGCACACCGTCCATTTCTTCCGCGCGGATCTTGGCCGAACCGATGTCCATATACCGGTATACCTGCATGGAATCCGCCGAGATGACCGCTCCGCCGATTTTCTTTGCAAGCCCGATGGAAAGGGCTGTCTTCCCTACCGCCGTCGGACCTGTCAGTATGACCAGTGGTCGTTTCATTTTTATTCACCCTATCTATATGATTCGTTTAAATTTCTTTTCCAGTTCCCGCTTTGTCATGGCAATAATCGTCGGACGCCCGTGCGGGCAGTGATATGGATTGTCAAGCTTCAGGAGCTCCTTTAGAAGTTCCTCCACTTCCGCTCTTGACAGTCTGGAATTTCCTTTTACTGCCGCCTTACAGGACATGGATGCAATCTTTTCATCCAGAATCTCAGGCGTCATGTTCGTACTGACCTCATCAGAAAGACTGTCGATCATCTCCATAAGAAGTTCCTTTTTTGCCACACTGAACAGATTGTCCGGCACTGCGCGCACTGCAAAGGAATCTCCCCCAAAAGGCTCGATCTCAAACCCGATTCTGGTAAACCGATCCATGTACCTGCGAAAGAGCTCCGCCTCCTGCATGGACAGATCCAGAATAATCGGAGGACTGATGTACTGAGACGTATATTCCCTCGTCTTCATTCCCTTTAATGTCCGCTCGTACAGCACCCGCTCATGGGCCGCATGCTGGTCGATAATGTACATGCTGTCATGAAGCTGGACAATCCAGTAAGTATCAAAGACCTGTCCGATGATCTGATAGTCCGGTACAGATGCCTCATCCAGCAGCTTTTCATCAAAAAGCGTAAGCTGCTCCGCCGTCTGTTCCGGCTTCTGGTTCTTGATTTCGTCTTTTTTCCCTTCTGTTCTGGCTCGGTAAGATACCGCCTCCCGGATGCGTCCGCTGTCTACGGCCGGTTTGTGAATATCGCTCCGGTCTTTTACCTCTGCCGATGCATACTGATTATGATAGGCGGTCACCCGCTCCTTCATCCGTTCCATAAAGTAGTTTAAATCCCTCTTTTCCGGCTCCGGAACCGGTTTCTTTGCTTCCGGTTTTTCCTCCGGTCTGACAGGCGGTTCTGCGGCTGCCGGTATTTCTTTCTTTTGTTCCGGCACAGGAGCCTTCGGCGCTTCCGGCGCCTCGACTCTTGGAATCAGATCTCTTCCGTGCAGCGCCTTTGATACTGCCTCATACAGGAAGCGGTACACTTCCTGCTGATGCCCGAACCGCAGCTCCATCTTGGTCGGGTGAACATTGACGTCTATCTCCTCTCCCAGAATTTCAAGATGCAGTACCACAAACGGATATTTATGCTGCATCGTAAAATCTTTATACGCATCTTCCACTGCTTTTGAAAGAATCCCGCTCTTGATATATCGTCCGTTCACAAAAAATGTCTCAAAATTCCGGTTTCCCCGTGTCACGGTCGGATTTCCGATAAATCCGGAAAGCCGGATCTCTTCATTTTCCACAGAGATCTCAATCAGATTGGCCGTGATTTCCCGTCCATAAATATGGTATATCACATCCTTTAAGCGGCCATTCCCCGACGTATGCATCCGCTCCTGCCCGTTGTTGACAAACTGAAAGGAAATATCCGGCCTGGACAGGGCAAGCCGGGTCATCAGATCGCTGACATGACTGGCTTCCGTCATCGGGGTTTTCAGGAACTTTCTTCTGGCAGGCACGTTGTAAAACAGCTGGCGCACAAGAAAGGTTGTTCCGTCCTTCGCTCCGGTCTCTTCCATGGAAATCTCTTTTCCACCGGAAATCTGATACGAGGTTCCAAGAACATGATCCCGCCCCTTTGTAATCATCTCGATCCGGGAAACTGCCGCAATACTGGATAGTGCCTCGCCGCGGAATCCCAGAGAGGAAATATGCATCAGATCATCTACCTGGCGGATCTTACTTGTAGAATGGCGCAAAAAGGCATTCCGCACATCGTCCGGCTCCATCCCGGTCCCGTTGTCCGCAATCCGGATCAGCGAAATTCCGCCGTCCTCGATTTCCACCTCCACGGCGGTTGCTCTGGCATCGATCGCGTTTTCCACCAGCTCCTTGACTACGGAGGCCGGGCGTTCTACCACCTCTCCGGCGGCGATCTTATCGATTGTAACCTGATCTAAAACCTGAATCTTTCCCATCGTTCCTCCTTACCACCGGTTGTTCAGCTTGTTCTGAAGCTGATACAGAGTATTCATCGCATCCATCGGTGTCATACGGCTGATATCCATTCCCTTGATCTCTTCAATCACATCATTGTCCGATACCGTGTCAAACAGAGACATCTGAGCCATGTCCACGACATCCATTTTCTTCGGCTTTTCTTTTGCCTTCGTCTCCTGTCCCTGCACGCTCATTTCGCGTACCCGCGTCGTAATATCCGCATCGGAAAGCTCCTCGGAAATCTCCTTTGCACGGGTGATGACAGTCTCCGGCACGCCTGCAAGCTTTGCCACCTGAATTCCATAGCTTCTGTCCGCCCCGCCTTTTACAATTTTACGCAGAAATACGATGTCATCGCCTTTTTCCTTGACTGCAATACAGTAATTGTTGACGCTGTCGATCTTTCCTTCCAGCTCGGTAAGCTCATGATAATGAGTCGCAAAGAGCGTCTTTGCCCCCAGCAGTCTGGCATTGCTGATATGCTCCACCACCGCCCAGGCAATCGAGAGACCGTCAAAGGTACTCGTTCCCCTTCCGATCTCGTCAAGAATCAGAAGACTTTTGCTCGTGGCATTACGAAGAATATTCGCAACCTCGGTCATCTCCACCATAAAGGTACTCTGGCCGGATGCCAGGTCATCGGATGCCCCGACCCTCGTAAAGATCCGGTCCACCAGCCCGATATTGGCCTGGGAAGCCGGAACAAAGGAGCCGATCTGCGCCATCAGTACAATCAGTGCGGTCTGTCTCATATACGTGGACTTCCCGGCCATATTCGGCCCTGTAATGATGGCCACCCGGTTCTTCTTGTCATCCAGGTATGTATCATTTGCAATAAACATATGATTCGGGATCATCTTCTCCACGACCGGATGTCTTCCATCCTTGATATCGATGGTTCCCTTTTCATTGATTTTCGGACGCGCATAATGATTCCGCTCCGCCACAAGTGCAAGCGAAGCAAATGCATCAACCGCCGCAACCGCCCTCGCAGTCGTCTGAATCCGTACAATCTCATCCGCAATCCGGTTTCGTACATCACAGTAAAGCTCATATTCCAGCGCATACAGCTTATCTTCTGCTCCAAGGATCAGATCTTCCAGTTCCTTGAGCTCCGGAATAATGTAACGCTCCGCATTGGTCAGTGTCTGTTTTCTTGTATAATAATCCGGCACCATATTTTTGAAAGAATTTGTTACTTCCAGATAGTATCCGAACACCTTGTTATACTTGATTCTTAAATTTTTGATACCGGTCTTTTCCCGTTCTTTCTGCTCCAGCTCGGCAAGCCAGGTCTTTCCGTCCGTCTTTGCTTTTCTAAGGCGGTCTACCTCTTCATGGTAACCGTCCCGTATGATTCCGCCTTCCTTCATTGCCATCGGCGGATCGTCAATGATTGCATTTTCCACCAGACTGCACAGATCCTCCAGCGGATCAATATCGTCATACAGTTTCTGAAGCAGCGGACTCTTCATGTCTCCCAGAATCGTCCGGATATGCGGCAGCATGGAGAGGGATGCCTTGAAGGCTGTCAGATCTCTTGGATTGGCTGACTGATAGGAAATCCGTCCTACCAGACGCTCCAGGTCGTAGACCGAGGACAGATATTCCCGGATCTCTTCCCTGGAAATTGCCTCCTTTAAAAGCTCCTCCACCGCATCCAGACGCTTCGTAATCTCCTCTTTATCAATCAGCGGCTGCTCCACATATTTCCGCAGGAGTCTGGCTCCCATGGCTGTTTTTGTCTTATCCAGCACCCAGAGAAGGGAGACCCGTTTCTGCTTCTCCCGCAGAGTCTCGCAGAGTTCCAGATTTCTCCTTGTGGAACTGTCCAGCACCATATATTTTCCTGTGGAATACGTGGTCAGCTTCGTCAGGTGGGCAAGGGACGTCTTCTGTGTCTCAATCAAATACTGAAGAAGCGCTCCGGAAGCGGTCACGCCGCAGTCATAATCGGCGATTCCAAGACTCTCCAGAGATGCCACCTGAAAATGTTCTTTCAATGCTTTTTTACAAAGTTCCTCGTCAAAATACCAGGCATCCAGAGAGGAAATGGCAACATGCATCCGGTTTTTCAGATCTTCCAGCTGAATCCCGCTTACATAAAGCGCCTCGTTGCAGATAATCTCGGATGGTGAAAATTTATAAATCTCATCAAACAGCTTGCTCTCGCTGTCTGTTTCTGTCACAAAATAATCTCCGGTGGAAACGTCCGCAATAGAGATTCCGTATCTTCCCGCGTCATAGACAATGGACATGATATAATTATTCTTCGTCTCATCCCTTGTCATGGAATCGATGTTGGTTCCCGGAGTGACGATCCGGATGACCTCTCTTTTCACGATCCCTTTCGCCTGCTTCGGATCCTCCACCTGCTCACAGATGGCAACCTTATATCCCTTCTCCACCAGCCGGGACAGGTAACTGTCTACTGCATGATACGGCACCCCGCACATCGGCGCGCGCTCTTCCAGGCCGCAGTTCTTCCCGGTCAGAGTAATTTCCAGCTCTTTGGACGCCGTCAGTGCGTCGTCAAAAAACATTTCATAAAAATCCCCAAGACGATAAAATAAAATGCAGTCCTTATATTCTTTTTTCGTTTCCATATATTGCTGCATCATTGGTGTTAATTCTGCCACTTTTGTTCTCCTTTTCTTTTGCTGCTTGTTCTATTTTATCTTTTTTACTTCCTGTTTTCGTGTTCAGGGAACTTTGCCCTGATATTACATTATATCACCATTTTCCGGGCAGCAAAAGAAAAATTTCGTTTTTGTTACCAAATGGGGATTTTCGGCTTTTCTTCCCCGTAAAGCACATGCAGCAGATAGCCGCCCAGATAGATTCCGATTGTACATAGAAGACCAAACAGCGCCATAAAGGGCAGGCAGATCTGGCCAAATAGCTGAAACGGTACGTTGCTGTAGTCCCAGATGCCGAGATTCAGCCATTTGTTGACAATGATTCCTGTAATAAATTCGCAGGAAGTCACAAAGATCATGCACCGTAAAATCTGGATTCCCAGCGGATCCCTCCATCTTCCCGCCCGCCCCTGGGCCGTGCAGAATACAAGACACAGGCCGCCAAGTACGAACATGGTCCAGTGGGAAAATCCCCTGAAAACAATTTCAAATGTATAATAAAGGCAGCCTCCGACTGCCCACAGAAATAAGTATTCACTTAATTTTTTCATAAAAAACGCCCTCACTTTTGTACATTTCCATACATAGTGTGGGCGTTATTTCCGGCATTATACATCTGTCAGGCTGACGGATTATTTTTCCACTGCTTCTCCAATGTAATAAAATCCTTTACACTCCAGAAGCTTCACATCGATGAGTTTTCCGATCTGCTCTTTTGTTCCCGGAAAATGAACAAGCAGGTTGTTGCCAAGTCTTCCTGTCACAAGAGATGGATCGTGTTCGTTGACCTGCTCTACCAGTGCGGTCTGAATGGTTCCTTCATGCTTTGCACACTCTTCGGAAGCGATCGTCTGAACTTCTTTTAACAGGCGGTCAAAGCGGTCTTTCACCACATCCTCCGGCACCTGCCCTTCCATAACTGCTGCCGGTGTTCCGGTCCGTTTGGAATAGATAAAGGTAAACGCACTGTCGTAGCGTACCTTTCTCACCACATCCAGCGTCTCCTCAAAATCTTCTTCTGTCTCCTGCGGAAATCCTACAATAATGTCGGTTGTAAGGGAGATGTCCGGCACTGCTTCCCGGATTTTGTGTACAAGCTCCAGATACTGTTCCTTTGTATATCTGCGGTTCATCTTTTTTAAAATCTCCGTGCTTCCGGACTGTACCGGAAGATGCAGATGATGGCAGATCTTTTTGGAAGTCCGCATGACTTCAATGAGTTCATCGGACAGATCCTTCGGATGGGACGTCATAAAGCGGATTCGTTCCAGGCCGTCGATCTTTTCCACTTCCCGTAAAAGCTCCGCAAACGTCATCGGTTCCTCCAGCGTCTTTCCATAAGAATTGACATTCTGTCCCAGAAGCATGACTTCTTTCACGCCGTCCGCTGCCAGATTTTCGATTTCCCGGATGATATCCCGCGGATTCCGGCTCCGTTCCCGTCCTCTGACATACGGCACAATACAGTAGCTGCAGAAGTTATTGCAGCCAAACATGATATTGACTCCTGATTTAAACGAATATTTCCTATCGCTTGGAAGATCCTCCACGATCCGGTCTGTATCCTTCCAGATATCAATGACCATCCGTTCGGATTCAAACCGGGTGGCAAGCACTTCCGCAAATTTATAAATATTGTGGGTTCCGAAAATCAGATCTACAAATCGGTAGCTCTTTTTCAGCTTTTCCACCACATGCGGCTCCTGCATCATACAGCCGCAGAGTCCGATCAGCATGTGTGGATTTTTCCTTTTTACACGATTCAGCTGGCCAAGTCTTCCATAGACTCTCTGATTCGCATTTTCTCTGACCGTACAGGTATTGTAGATAACGAAATCCGCCTTTTCCTCCTGATCAATCATCGTGTAACCGATCTTCTCAAGAATTCCGGTCAGCTTTTCGGAGTCTCTGGCATTCATCTGACAGCCAAATGTGATGACCGCCGCTGTCAGCGGACGTCCCAGCTCCTCTGAAATCTTCCTGACATAGTCTTTGCACTTTTCAATAAAGTAATACTGCCGTTCCGGTTCTGTTACCGGTATATGTTCAATTGCATTTTCATTTGTCTGCATCATATAGCGCTCTCTTTCCTCAATAGTATTATAAGGAAAAGACTAACGAAATTATCCATGAATGTCAAGTACAATATGCTCCGAGATCCGTTTCCCGTGATCGTAAAAAATCTCATCTTCCTCTGTGATTTCCCGGTGCACTTCCGCCGGATGGCCAAAGGCAATGACATTGGGCGGAATGTCTTTTGTCACGACAGAACCGGCTCCGATAATGGAATGATCTCCAATTGTCACACCCGGCAGAATCGTCACATTGGAAGCGACCCAGACATTTTTCCCAATATGTACCGGTTTATTACAGCCATATCCTTCTTTGCGAAGAGACGGCGATACCGGATGCGATGCCGCAATAATGGTCGCGTTCGGCGCAATCATCGTGTGATCTCCGATATAAATCTGTGCGTCATCGACAAAAGTGCAGTTAAAGTTAATGTAGACATTGTTTCCAAGATGAACATTGTGCCCGCCCCACATGGCGTGATACGGCGCCTGAATGTAGCAGTTTTCTCCTGCTTCTGCAAACAGTTCCTTTAAAATCCGGCGTTTTTCCTTTTCTCCTTCGTCCGTATACCCAAGAGAATTGTATGTTTCCATCATCTGAAGATACTCATAATAGTGCGGGTCTGTTGCGTCCGCCACCTTATAAATTTCACCGGAATTCATGATTTCTTCTACTTTTGTCATGCTGCCACACTCCTTTAACACTCCGCCGGAACCGGTTCAAATTCGTTTCAATGATTACCTCTTTACAGTACATCTCTCCCCGCGGACGCGCTTTATAGTGCATCGGATGGTTTGTGCCACTGATTGTCACATTCGGCGCAATCAGTACATTTTTTCCTATCGTAATCTTATAGTCATCTACAAGGGTAAGGTTTGAATTGATATAGGTCCCGTCTCCGATCGAAACCGTATTTCCCATCGCCAGTGTCAACGGCGGTTCAATCCAGATATCCTCTCCGCAGGAAGCAAACAGCTTCTTCCAGATTTCCTTCCTTTTTTCCGTTTCTTCCGGTCTGGTCTGATTAAATTCCTGGCAAAGTCCTCTTGCATACACCTGCTGATTCAAATTTTCTCCTGTATCAATCCATAATAATCCTTTTTCTCTCCGCTCAGCCATTGATAGTCCACTTACAGTTTGATTCTTGTCCATCTTTTTCTCCTTCTAATACAATCTTGTTGTCAGTCTGGTTCCCTGATATGATTGTATAGAGTAGAGAGCGGGAAATATATATGAATTTTCCCTGGCAGTTTCCCACGACAATCTGTCTTCCTATCA
>NBJMC04203__coassemble_635_pt1 | contig 18634 bp, 20 predicted proteins | sample NBJMC04203__metabat2_high_PE_028 | metagenome-assembled genome bin NBJMC04203
AAAAGAATTAGATCGAACATATTTTCTAAACATTTGTTTGCCTTTTATACCTTGCTGTGATAAAATAGAAAAAAAGTATGTAGTCTGACAGAGACATTAAAAGCAGGAGGACATTCCATGGGTAACGGAAATATTACAGAAAAGCAATCCGAGATTCTTGAATATATAAAAGCACAGATTTTAGAAAGAGGATTTCCGCCGGCAGTGCGTGAAATCTGCGAAGCAGTACATTTGAAATCTACTTCTTCTGTCCACTCTCATCTTGAGACGCTGGAGAAGAACGGGTACATCCGGAGAGACCCGACAAAGCCGCGTGCGATCGAGATTCTGGACGAGTCGTTTAATCTGACACGCCGCGAGATGGCACAGGTGCCGATTATCGGACGTGTAGCTGCAGGAGAGCCGCTTCTGGCAGAGCAGAATATTGAAGACTATTTCCCGATTCCGGTAGAGCGCCTTCCAAACAATCAGACATTTCTCCTTCGTGTGCGCGGTGACAGTATGGTGAATGTCGGAATTCTTGACGGGGATTATATTTTAGTTGAGCAGAGACCGACTGCGGAAAATGGCGAGATTGTCGTTGCCCTTGTAGAGGACGGGGCTACAGTGAAACGGTTTTTCAAAGAGGACGGACACTACCGGCTTCAGCCGGAGAATGACGCCATGGATCCGATCATTGTTGATGAAGTTACGATTCTCGGAAAGATGATCGGCCTGCTGAGATTTATGAGATAAGGATATGATATTACAAAAGGCTGCGAGCACCTGAGGTTCGCAGCCTTTTCTTCATCTCCTGTCAGGATTTACTTTTCCAGATCTTCCATGGAGATCGTCTTTCCATCTTTCCAGATACGTTCCAGATCGTAGAAAAGACGGTTTTCTTTATCAAATACATGGACGATAATATCTCCGAAATCGAGCAGCACCCAGTTCCCAAGGCCATAGCCTTCCCGCTGTTTTACGGTATATCCTTCTTTTGCAAGCTCTTCCTCAACGTTATCTACAAGAGCCTGTACCTGACTGTTGCTGTTTCCGTTTGCAATGATGAAATAATCGGCCAGTACACTGATTTCCGAGATATCAATGACCCGGATATCTTCGCCTTTTTTGCTGTCCAGCGCACGGCAGGCAGCGGCTGCCATCTTTTTTGATGTTTCTAATGCGTTGCTCATCCATCTTCCTCCTGTTTTTGATTATTTGTTCAGATAGTTCTTATAGTATAAATATGTCTTCTCTGTCATAGGGTCAATGGCCAGATTGCGGGTGTGAAGGTAGGCAAGGGAATCCTTCAGAATCAGATAAAGGCAGGCGTCAATATCCTGAAAAGCCAGTTTTCTGACTTCCGGAAGATCCGGTGCCTCTTTTCTTCCCGGCTCGATATAGTCCGCGATATACAGAATCTTATCCAGCATGGTCATCTTCGGCTTTCCGGTCGTATGGCAGATGATCGCATCCAGAATCCGCTGATCCCGGACATGATATTTCGTTGCTGCCAGGTAGGCGCCAAGCTTTGCGTGAAGCAGACTCGGATTCTGACGCTCGCTTTCTGAAATCGATAAATGGTATTTCTCACAGAGCCGGATTTTCTTTTTGGACGGGATACATTTGGCACAGTCGTGAAGGAGACCTGCGATCATGGCCTCGTTAATGTCTTCATTGTAACGCATGGCCAGGGATGCACACAGATACATCACGCCAAGCGTGTGCTCATATCTGTCCTGATCCAGGTATTTTTTCACTTTTTTACGCATCTTATGGATTGCATTGCTCATCTTCTATTCCTCCCTGTATAGACGATGGTCAGAAATATAGGAAGCTACATCAGACGGAACAAGCCGGCTGATGTCCTTTCCCTCTTCTACCATCTCACGGATTTCACTGGATGATACTTCAAATACCGGAGAATGGGAAAACAGAATCGTCGTTTCGTATGTGTTTTCCAGATGCCGGATCTGAGCCTCCATGGCTGCATCTGTCTCACTTAAATCGCGCTTTGCGGCAATAATGGAACAGGAATGTAAAAACCGGTCCGGATGCCGCCATGTTTCCATCTGAAAAAGGGAATCTGCCCCTACAATATAGAAGAACTCCCTCTCCGGGAAAGCGTCTTTGAAATATTCCATTGTTTCATAGGAATAGGAAACCGTATCCTTTTCCACTTCATAAGGCTGAAGGGAAAAATGCGGCTTCCCGCTGATTGCAAGCTTTACCATTTCCAGACGGTCTCCCATCCCTGCACCGGTCTTTTCCGGCTGCTTATGCGGTGGATTGCCGTTTGGCATAAACCAGATTTCGTCAAGACCGAACTCATCCATCACATGTCCGGCAAGAATCAGATGTCCGTTATGAATAGGATTAAAGGTTCCTCCCATGATTCCTGTCTTCATCTGGCTACCTCGGAAGTTCGATTTTCTTTTTCTCTTTTTTGCCCTCTTTGTAAAGGACGATCTTTTTGCCGATGACCTGCACTACCTGAGAATGTGTGCGCTCAGCAAGCATCTCCGCGATTTCACGCGGATCATCTGCACAGTTTTTCAGAACATTGATCTTGATCAGTTCTCTTGCTTCCAGTGCTTCCTGTACAGCACCTGTCAGTTCCGGCGTCATGCTGAATTTTCCGATCTGAAGAATCGGATCCATAGTCATGGCAAGACTTTTCAAATATGCTCTCTGCTTTGACGTCATGTGTATATTCCTTTCTGTTTTCTGCTTAATTTCTATTTAAAATACTCAAAACTCAGTCCGTACATCCGGATTGTGTCGCCTTCCTGAACACCAAGCTCTTCCAGTTTTTCCAGAATACCGGCTTCCTTGAGGAAGTTCTGGAAGAAGCGGAATCCTTTCTCGGAATCGAGGTTGGTATATCCAAGCATCTTTTCGATCTTCGGTCCTTCTACTACAAAGACACCATCTTCTTCTTTCTCCACTGTGTACGGGAGATCCGCAACCAAAAGTTCGTCCTCCGGGAAGAACTCCTGCGCAAAGGTGATCGGTTTGGAATCCAGCTTTTTCAGTTCGTTATGCACATACCATAACAGATCCTGAATACCCTCTCCTGTCACGCCGGAGATGGCAAACACCTTATATCCTTTTGGCTCGAACTCAGCCCGGATCCGCTCTACCGGATCTTCATCGCCTTCGTAGATCAGATCGGTTTTATTTGCCGCAATGACCTGAGGGCGTTCGGAAAGTTCTTTATTATATTTTTCAAGTTCACCGTTGATTTTGTAGATATCCTCGATCGGGTCTCTACCTTCACTTCCGGCAGCGTCCACCACATGAATCATCATCTTTGTACGTTCGATATGGCGGAGGAACTCGTGTCCCAGTCCTGCTCCAAGTGAGGCACCTTCGATCAGTCCCGGAATATCTGCCAGGACAAATCCCTCTCCGTCTGCCAGATCTACAACACCCAGGTTTGGCGCCAGTGTCGTAAAGTGATAGTTCGCGATCTTCGGGTTCGCATTCGTTACTCTGGACAGGAACGTGGATTTTCCGACATTCGGGAAACCGAGAAGTCCTACATCGGCAATGACCTTGAGCTCCAGATTCACCCAGAGTTCCTGGGCCGGCTGTCCCGGCTGTGCATACTTCGGAACCTGCATGGTGGAAGTTGCAAAGTGCTGGTTTCCAAGACCGCCTTTACCGCCTTTTAAGATGATCTGCCGGCGGTTGTCACCGGACATATCAGCTACGACCTTTCCGGTCTCCGCTTCTCTTACGATCGTACCTTCCGGAACACGAAGGACAATGTCCTTTCCGTTTGCCCCGTGGCAGCGCTTTTTCTTGCCGTTCTCACCCGGCTCCGCACAGTATTTGCGGCGGTGTCTGAAATCTACGAGCGTATTCAGGCCGTCATCGATTTCAAAAACCACATCGCCGCCCTTACCGCCGTCGCCGCCGTCCGGGCCGCCGTTTGGAACATAAAGCTCACGGCGGAAGCTAACGTGTCCGTCGCCGCCTTTTCCTGATTTTATAAAAATTTTTGCTCTGTCTGCAAACATGTTTCTTTCCTCTCAAAAAAGTGTTACAGCTTGTTTCTACTACATTATATAAAGAAAAGGTGTAAAAAACAAGGCTTCAAACCGACCAGATTTGAAGCCTTTGTATGTTCTTCGATTCATAGCATCAGCAGATGACTACTCAGCTACCGGGTATACAGAAACCTGTTTCTTGTCTCTACCCTTTCTTTCGAATCTTACGATACCGTCAGATGTAGCAAATAATGTGTCATCTCCACCGCGTCCAACATTTACACCCGGATGAATCTTTGTTCCGCGCTGTCTGTAAAGGATGTTGCCGGCTTTGACGAACTGTCCGTCTGCTCTCTTGGCACCAAGTCTCTTGGACTCGGAATCACGTCCGTTCTTTGTAGAACCAACTCCCTTTTTATGAGCGAAAAACTGAAGGTTTAATTTCATCATGGTTTACACCTCCCTGAATCTCAAATCAATATATTTTCTGTACTCTTCATCTTCTGCCATATTCTGAAGTCCCAGAACCATGGCGGAAAACAGTAATGCCGCTTCCTTCGATGGAGAATGTAAAAACCGGTAATCGATCTTTCCGCTCTCATCATCGGCTGTGACAGAAGCCTCGTCCTGAGTGAAGGCCTCAATGGAATTGATCGTGTTGATCACAAGCATTGACGCAGCTGCACAGACGATGTCTTCACCTGCCGGTGCGTATCCGGCATGTCCCTCTGTCAGGAAACCGACATACTCATTTTTTGCATTTTGATAAACCGTAATCTTAATCATTTTGATTAAGCGTTGATTTTTTCAATCTTCACAGCTGTGTACTGCTGTCTGTGACCGTTTTTCTTGTGGTAGCCTGTCTTCGGTTTGTATTTGTAAACGACAACTTTTTTCGCTTTACCGTCTCCAAGTACAGACGCTTCTACAGTTGCACCTTCCACTGTCGGATTACCGATCTTCAGTCCGTCATTGCTCACTGCAAGAACCTGATCAAATGTGTAAGTCGTACCAGCTTCTGCTCCGAGCTTTTCTACCTTAATGATATCGCCTTCAGCTACTTTGTACTGTTTACCACCTGTTGCTATAATTGCGTACATATGGCACCTCCTATTATCATTACTCGCCAGCTTCGGTGTCCTTAAAAAGAAACTTTGAAACCTCGCTGTGCGGCATACTCATATATATTAGCATGACCTTTTAGGAAAATCAAGCACTTTTCAGTAATTTTTCTGCATTTTTCCAAAGGATATTTTCCTTATCTTCAGATGAAAGATCCAGTCCCTGAAAATATCGGAGAAATTCACTCTGTCCTGCCCATGGCGAATCTGTCGCAAAGAGAATCCGGTCCGCTCCGTGTTCGGACACAATCCGTAGAAACTGTTCGTCCGGAATCTTTGTGAAGCAGGCTGCCGTATCCAGCCAGACATCTTTCCCGATCAGGCATTCCTCCACCTCATCCCAGCGCATGAATCCGCCCATATGGGCAAGGATAAGCTTCTGTGGATGAACCTGCTGAATTACATCCCAGATCATGGCAGGAGTAGCATGTACAAAATCCGGATATCCCGGATCCAGTCCTGCATGGACACTGATGATCATTCCCAGTTCCGATGCATAATCCAGGATCTTCAGATAGCCGGGATCATCAAACTGTGTCTCCTGATAATCCGGATGCAGCTTGATCCCCTGAAATCCGTTTCGTTTCAGCTCCTGCAGCCGTTCTTTCAGATGGTCGCATGCCGGATGAATCCCGCCAAAAGAAAGAAGCTTTCCTCCGGTCTTCTCCGTGACCTCCATTGCGAACCGGTTGATCGAATCAAACTGAGAAGGCTTTGTCACAACCGGAAGTACAATACTTCTCCCGATTCCTGACTTCTCCATGGATTCCAGGAGGGATTCGTATGTTCCGGACAGGTGAGCTTTTTCTCCACACTGCTGTTCCAGAAAGGAGATGGTACGCTCTACAATCTTTTCCGGAAAAATGTGGGTGTGAAAATCAATCGTCATTCTTATCGCCGCTTCCCTTAACTTTGTCATTCAGATATCCGATGATATCACGTCTTGTCACAATACCGATAAAGAAATGCTGATCGTCCTCTACCGGTACAAAATTCTGCTCCATGGCACGTTTTACCAGATCTTCCATATCCGCCTCAATGCTGACCGGAAGGTAATCATGCCTTCTTTCAAATTTCATGACGGAAAGGTTTTCAGCCTGCCGGATATCAAGGGTATGGGAATCCTTCAGTCCCCACAAAAGATCCCCTTCTGTAATGGTTCCGACATATTTTCCCTCTTTATTCAAAATTGGCACGCAGGAATATTTATAATGCTCCATAATCTCCATTGCCTGACGTACTGTGTGATAATCGTAGATAAAAGCCAGTTCTGCCTTTGGATGCAGAAAAAATAAAATATTCATTTTAAAACCTCTTCTATAAATCTTTCCTGTAAGTTGTTTTTAAAGCTGTGTATTCACAAAAATATCGTAAATCGCCGTGATTGCCTGTTCAAAATCATGGCACCGTACGCCGATGATGATGTTAAGCTCGCTGGATCCCTGGTCGATCATTTTGACATTGACATTGGCGTGGGACAATGCCGCGAAGATACGTCCGGACGTTCCCCTCGTCTGACGCATTCCTCTTCCCACGACAGCAATCAGTGCCAGATCGGATTCCAGTTCAATAAAGTCCGGTGACACGGCACGGTGGATGCCCGCAAGGACTTTCTGCTCTTTGCTTTCAAATTCATCCTGATGAACGAACACTGTCATCGTATCAATTCCTGAAGGCATGTGTTCGATACAGACATTGTTTTCCTCGAATACCTGAAGCACCTTCCGGCAGAAGCCGACTTCCGTGTTCATCATGGCCTTGTCAATCGTGACGGATGCAAAGCCTTTCTTGCCGGCAATTCCGGTGATCGTAAACCGCGGGTGACGGCAGGTGTCCTCTACAATCAAGGTTCCCGGGTCCTCCGGCCGGTTCGTATTCCGGATATTGATCGGAATTCCTTCCTTTCGTACCGGGAAAATCGCATCCTCATGCAGTACAGTCGCTCCCATATAGGACAGCTCACGCAGTTCCCGGTAGGTGATCGTTTCAATCACTGCCGGATCTTTGACAATCCGCGGGTCGGCCACCAGAAATCCGGAAACATCCGTCCAGTTCTCGTAAAGATCAGCGTGAACGGCTTTTGCCACAAGAGATCCGGTGATATCTGATCCTCCTCTGGAAAAGGTGGTTACGTTTCCATCCGGATCGCTTCCGTAAAATCCAGGAATGACCGCACATCCGGTATTTTCCAGGCGCTGCTGCAGCATGGAATTGGTTTTTTCCGTATTAAGACGTCCGTCTTTGTCGAAGAAGATCACATCAGCGGCATCGACAAACTCAAACTCCAGATAGGCAGCCATAATCAGTCCGTTCAGGTATTCGCCTCTGGAGGCCGCGTACTGCCGTCCTGCTTTCTGCTCAAACTGCTCCCGGATCTGTTCAAACTCTTTCTCAAGAGAAAGAGTAAGGGAAAGCCCGTCGATGATTTCCTGATAGCGGGATGTAATGAACTTCCACTCCTCAGAATAATCCAGCCCTTTCTCGGCCTTGTCATAGCATAAGTAAAGCATGTCCGTAATCTTGGTATCTCTGGAGTTCCGTTTTCCGGGTGCCGACGGTATTACATATTTTCTCGACTTTTCACTTCGGATGATCTCTCCCGCTTTCTGGAACTGGGCCGCGCTTGCAAGAGAGCTTCCTCCGAATTTTACTACTTTTGGCATATTTAAACGCTCCTTTACTTATCGATTGTGCAGAATATCAAAGGCAACAGACGGAGTAAAGACGACGCCATGAATTCCTTCCCTGCAGGCTGCCGCTGCGTTTTCCTCGATATCGTCAAAGAACAGAGCCTTTGCCGGATCGATCTGATACCGCTCAAGCAGTGTCTGGTAAATCTGCGGTTCCGGTTTCAGGCACTTTTCCTGCCAGGAAAAGACACCGCCGTCAAATGTTTCGATAAAAGAAAGTCTGTCCTTTGTCATTTCGTACAGGCCTTCTGAATAGTTGGAAAGATAATATACCCGGTATCCCCGCTCACGGAACCAGCTGATCAGATCCAGGGTGTAGTCCGCAGGCTGAATACATTCGCAGAGCCTGTCATAGACAAGCCGGATCTCCTCTTCGATTTCCGGATCGTTGGCGATGAATGCGTCACACCAGTCATCCGGTCCATACGTCCCTTTATCGCCTTCATACCAGGCACTGCTGCGAAAAACAGCATTTGCAACCCGTTCTCTGATGTCCGGGTCAAAATCAAACTGATCGAGGCAGAATGCTTCGCTGTACCGGATCAGAACATTTCCAAGGTCGAAGATGACCGTGTTACAGGTATCTACAGGTATTTTCATCTCATTTTCCTCCTGTCTGCTTCTCCACTATGTACTACTTTACATTGATAAAGTGAAGAATGCAACAAATTTCTTTACTTTTCCTCTTTTCTTATGACATCGCCATAGACAGCACGGGAAGCTGTTTTCAGATCCTCCGGCGACAGTCTCAGCTGCATTCCCAGTTTTCCTCCGCTTACATAAAGTTTTTCCAGCTGCTTTGCATCTTCCTGAATCACGGTTGGAAACTGCTTTTTCATGCCGATGGCGGTACATCCTCCACGGACATATCCTGTGATCGCAGTCAGATTTTTCAGCGGGATCATTTCCAGTGATTTTTCTCCTACCACTTTCGCGGCTTTCTTGAAATCAATTTCTTTTTCAATAGGAATGACAAACACATAGTGGGACCCGCTTTTTGCCTGGGTTACCAGCGTCTTATACACTTCTTCATGCGGCAGCGACAGCTGGTCGGCGGTCGCGATACCGTCCTCGAAATTTTCACATTCATACGTCTGATATTCATACGGAATATTCATCCGGTCCAGAATCCGCATGGCATTGGTTTTCAGTTCTTTTTTACTCATCTGTGTGCGCCTTCTTTCTGACTGCCTCATAAAGGGGCGGATGTACTTTTTTTCTTGTAATTTCCATCAGTTCCAGCCGGGTGATGTCAATCACCTCTGTCTTAACCGGGTCTGCTGCTGTCAGCTCCCGCATGGTCCGGATCAGAATTTCCCGGTCTTCCGTCTCTGACAGATTGATAAAATCAATCAGAATGATGCCGGACAGATTCCGAAGCCGGATCTGCCTTGCCGCCTCTTTGGCCGCCTCCAGATTCTGCTTCAGGTAACGCTCGTTTTTCCCGGAAACCGCCCGTCCTGTATTGACATCGATTACCGTCAGTGCTTCTGTAGGCTGAATGATCAGGCTTCCGCCCGATTTCAGCCAGACTCTCTGAGAAAGCGCCCTTTCCATTTCCCGCTCCAGACTGTAGAGCTTGACAAGAGGAAACTGCGGATCCGTATACAGTCTGAGACTGTCCAGCACTTTTGGTTCGGTCTGTTCCAGATAGGATCTGAGACGCTCATAAACGTCCGGGAGGTCGGTCACAACCTCTTCCAGCGTATCCCAGCGGACATGGGCAAATCCCGCCTCTTCTCCTGCCGCTCCCGCTTTCAGGCGGGTGAAACAGGTGCGTGTCCTGGCTTTTTCAAGCAGGTCTGCAAGCTCTTTTTCCTGTTTCTGCAGCTCTTGGTGCAATTCCTCCAGAGTCAGCTGAGCCGCTTCCGTACGGAGAATCACGCCAAATGGAGAGCTGTCTGTTTCCTGAAGCCATGCTTTCAGAGCTTCCCGTTCCTTTTTCGGAATCCGGGAGGAAACGCCGGGCATCTGCTTTTTGCGCGATACGACAGCGTACCGGCCGGTCAGCGAAATATCCGTAGTAAGAGACGGCTTTTTTGCCTTGGATGCTTCCTTTTTCACCTGTACTACCAGCTCATCTCCAACACAGATCGGCTTTTTCCCTGCTTTGGAAGTAAAACAGCCATCTGCTGCCTCCTCCTCACTGCAGTAACACTCCATCCCTGGAAAAATTTCAATAAAAACCGCATGGATATTCGGAATTCTTTTTTTTACCTTTCCAATATAGATATCTCCCGCATGAACCGTTTTTTCCGGATGCTCATTTTGAGCCGTTTCGTCCGTGCAGAAGATTTCGGCCGTCTTTCCGTCCTCTTCCAGGAAAAAGCAGAGACGATCCATTACGTTTGTTACAAGAACTTTCTGTTTCATTATACGATCTCCGTTCCAAGCGCATCCAGCGGTACCAGTGCTTCATCCTTTCTGGCATAGTTCTCCAGCCGGTGATAACGGTAATCTGCTTCTGCATCCAGATTCGATCCGGTCTGCTTTAAGAGCGCGGACATCACAAGTTCCGGCTTCAGATTGGTGGAACTTCCCGCGCATACTTTCATAAAAATCGATGCGCCCTGCTTTTCCATTTCCAGAATCCATGGACGGATATTGACTTCTTTTTCGCTCTTCTTTGTCTGTTTTACGACCAGAATCTCTTCCTGAGAAAGGAAGTTTTGAATATCCTCTTTAGCGACTTCTTCTGTCTCATCTTTCGGAAGGGCAAGGTAATCAGCCGCCTCGATGATCGCCATACCAGTTGCTTTCTTTTCCTCCGGAATCTGAACGAAGCTTACGACTTCCATTCCTTCTGTCATCACTTCGTTGAGCCTTTTCACCGCCTCTTTGGACGCAACCGGCCCGGTCAGTTCAATATCAAAATATTCCCCGTCACTTGTCAGCCCGACGCCAAGGGGATTGGCAAAGGACATGATCATATGCGGGCTGAATCCCTGGGTAAATGCGATCGGGATCTCTGCCCGGCGCATAGCCTTCTGGAAATACCGCATGACGTCCAGATGACCGATAAATTTCATCACTCCGTATTTTCGGAACTTAATTCTTGCCTTCAAAGCAGACACCTCCCTGATAACACATTGCGCCGCAGGCCGAGCAGCGTTCCCGGCAGTTTGGCGTAACTTCCCCTTTCATGGCACGCTCCCATTCCCGCTTCAGGAATGATTTGCTGACGCCCACATCAATGAAATCCCACGGGAACAGCTCGTCCAGATCCCGTTTGCGCATCGTATAGAATTCCAGATCCACTCCGGTGTTTTCAAACGCCTGCATCCATTTTTCATTGTCAAACTCATCGCTCCAGGAATCATAGAGACATCCCAGACGGTACGCTTCCAGAAGTACTTTTCCGGTCCGGCGGTCACCGCGGGCAAACACGCCCTCCAGCACCGTCACATCCGCCTCGTGCCAGTTGTATTTGAGGCTCTTCCGGTTTAACTGCTCTTTCATCTCCTGATTCACGACATGAGCCCGGTGGATATAATCTTCCTGCGTAAACATTTCCGCCCACTGGAACGGCGTAAACGGCTTCGGGATAAAGAAGGACGTACTGAATGTAATCTGGCATTTTCCGTTTCTCTGATCCTTCGGAATCTCGTAGTACTTTCTAGCCACCCGATCCGCCAGTCTTGGGATCTCTTTCATATCCTCTTCTGTCTCACCCGGAAGTCCGAGCATAAAGTAGAGCTTGACTTTATTCCAGCCGCCTTCAAAGGCTTTGGAAGCGCCGTCCAGAATCATCTCTTCGGTCAGTCCTTTGTTAATGACATTCCGCATCCGCTGGGATCCGGCTTCCGGCGCAAAGGTCAGACTGCTCTTCTTGATGTCCTGTACCTTTCCCATCACATCCAGAGAGAAGGAATCGATGCGAAGAGACGGAAGAGAAATATTGATCCCTTTCCCCTTAAATTCCTCGATCAGGAAGGTCACAAGTTCTTTTAACTGAGAATAGTCGCTGGAACTTAACGAGCTTAAAGAAATCTCTTCGTGCCCGGTATTTTTCAGCATCTCATACGCATACTGCTTTAATGTTTCCAAATTTTTTTCTCTGGTTGGACGGTAAATCATTCCCGCCTGGCAGAACCGGCATCCACGGATACATCCTCTCTGAATCTCCAGTACGACACGGTCCTGGGTCACTTTGATGAAAGGAACGACCGGTTTTGTCGGATACGGCACCGCGCTCAAATCCATGACAACCTGTTTTTTGATCGTTCTTTTTGCATGGGGATTGTTCGGTTCAAAGGACTTTAATGTTCCATCCTCATGGTATTCGGCATCATAAAACTGTGGAACATAGATTCCTTCGATCTCCGCTGCCATCTCCAAAAATTCTTTTCTTGTTCCGTTCTTTTTCTTGTTTTCCTTATAGGCATCCAGAAGCTCATCATAAACGGTCTCGCCCTCTCCAATGTAAAAAAGGTCAAAAAAGTCAGCCAGCGGCTCTGGATTGACGGCACATGGGCCTCCTCCGATGACAATCGGATCTTCTTCTGTACGATCCTTGCTGAACAGCGGAATACCCGAAAGATCCAGTACCTGCAAAATGTTGGTATAGCACATCTCATACTGAATTGTAATGCCAAGGAAATCAAATTCCCGGACCGGATCCTGGGACTCCAGGGCAAACAGCGGAATGTGCTCCTCTCTCATAATCCGGTCCAGGTCGGTCCATGGGGAGTAAACACGCTCGCACCACGTATCATCTCTCCTGTTGAACATGTCATATAAGATCTTCATTCCGAGATGAGACTCCCCGATTTCGTAGACGTCCGGGAAACACATGGCAAATCGAATCGCCACCTTTTCCTTATCTTTCATGACGGAGTTGATCTCGTTCCCGATATAACGGGCCGGTTTCTCGATTTTTAGTAATATTTCATCATTTAAAGCTAGTTTTCTCATAAAAAACCTCTCTTTTTTGTAAATAATGCACAAAAAACTTCGCTGGATTTTGTGACTTTCAAGGCTGGAAATACATGGAAAATCAACCGGTTTTCCGCCTGCTTTACCGCTGTAAATTACCGCATTTTTTGAGTTGAAATTGCGATTTACAACAATTTCCATTTTTCTATACCCTGCGGCACCAGGCATAACTATCTGGCACTATACGGCACAATATTTATATTTAGTCATTTCCATGAATATTTACACCTGTGCTATTATATGCCTTGCAGGGCAGAAGTTCAAGCAAATAATTTTCGTCCACCTCTACTTCTATCGTTTCTAAATGCCCAAACTCCATACTTTCTATTACAAAAAAACTTCATTATTCATAGTATCCTCCATGGTATCTGCGATGGAGAAATTACGAATCCGTATAAATTGTACTAAAAGGAGAATGCCATGTCAATCTAACGGATCAACATCCAGATACCATTCCATATTGCTGATCCGCCGCTGGTAAAGTTTTTCTGTGGCAACGGCCGTTCCTACTACCTTGACATCTTATTCCCGGATACCGGCACCCGGTTCCGAAAATTTTCGTAGAAAAAGAGAGGCTCAAGTCAAGCCTCTCTTCTGTGTCAATTTCTGTCCTATTTTGTTTCGTCCATAGGAACTGGAATAGCAGCCATCCTTGCGTTTGCATTCGGCTGGTAGGTAATGTCTTCCGTAAACTGGTTGACATCGGTAATGGTATTCGTTGCTGTATCGTAATCGAATACGTGCCAGTTCACACCTGTTTTTCCTGTCGGTACCGGATACGTTTTGTAAAGCTGTCCGTCCAGGTATACTTCCACGATGGCCCCGGACTGAGACATTGCCGTACTGTCAGAGTTTCCACCATTGGAATAGTCATGAACATAAAAGCTGTATGTTCCGGATTCATTCTTCTGATACAGGCTGGTCGTTTCCGGTCCGTAAGAAGTAATGTCATCCACATCCAGATCTGCAATCCTTACAGAATCTTCGTTATGTCTCTTGTTGCCATAATAAATGTGGAAGTAATCGGATCCGTCTGCAGTTGGTCCCAGCAGATGGGAATCCAGGTCTGACGGGGTTTCTCCCCAGGTCAGTACCACACGAAGGTTTGCTGCTTCCAGATCTTCCCCGTTCGGGTTCATGGATGCATTCTGCATACCAAGATCCATTGGGAATACTACGATGTTCTTCGTTACCGTTACATAGCCATCCCGTTCGATGATTGCGGTGTAGTTGCCGGAAGCCATCTCGATCCGGTAGTCTCCGTATTCGTTTGTTTCTGTTGTCGCAACGACATCGCCGGACGTCTTGTTCCAGCCTCTCCGAAGCGTAAGTGTTGCCCCATGGATTCCTTCGCCTGTCACTGCGTTTGTAATGCGTCCCCGTGCCGAACCGGTCACACCCTCATACTGCTCGTCGATCATCAGCAGCACTTCCGTGTAGTTTTCCTTGTCCTTTTCTACCGTCACATCACATTCAAAACTCTGGTATCCGGCTGCCGTCACCTTGATCTTGTAATCTCCTGCCGGAAGGGACAGTTCAAATCCACCGTCCTGCCCTGCCTGGGTGCTTCCTGCTGCAGTCGTGCTGTCGCCCTGATATGCGGTAATGGTAGCACCGGTAATGGATGTATTCCGGTCTGCTGCGTCAGCCACCCTGCCGACGATCTTTCCGGTTTCCTCTTCATATGTACAGTGGTCTACCCGTGAGAAGTTTTCAAAGTGCCAGTTCGCTTTCAACGGGCTGTTTTCTTTCTTCCAGAATTCCCAGGTATAGCCAATATCCAGCCAGTCACCGATTACGCCTTCATCCAGGGTCGAAAGTTCCCCGTACAGGAAGACGTTTGCATCAATACACATCAGCTCGGTGTTGCGGATCAACAGTTCCCCGCTGGCTTCCGGGCCTGCAGAAACGCCAAAATCAATCAAATCCCAGCGCTTGCAGACTTCCAAAAGTCCGGAAAGGCTCGGCCCGATTTTTGCAGAGCCGGCCAGTGCTTTGAAGTCCACATCTGCTTCCAGGGAATCCACTTTCCGCAAGCGGTTATTTAATACCTGGACGCCGGTTTCACCGTCAATATTGCAGACAACTTCAATCTTGCCGCTGATCTCATACTTGATGCCAATCTGGGCATAAATTGTGACACCAGGGATTCCGGCAATCGGAAGTTTTCCAAGTTCCAGCAATCCGCCATTCGGGATATAATCATCCGGAACATAAGACCCGCCGTCTTTCTTGACCTCATATCCGCCGGTAGCTTCGATTGTCAATGGGAATTTCAAGTAAACATCTTTTATGTTAAATCCGCCCCATCCAAGATCCACATCCGCTTTGTATTTGATTTTCGGGAGGTTAATGGCAACATTACCATACAGTTCCCCTTTTCCGATCTTCTTGTGGATTTTGAAGTTGACTTTTCCTGGTGCTGCAAGGGAACCTTCTACGTCCACAACATTCACCCTGGCTGCTTTTGCCATGGCCGGTGCTGCTTCCGTAAATGTCACGCCCTCTGCCGGAATGAATCCGGACATATCCGCTGTTGCGGTTCCGGATGCAGTAATCTCATCCAGTGTTTCCTGGATATCCGGCTCCGCTGTTTCCACAACAACCGCCCCATCCGTTTTCTGGACAGTGACCGCTTTGTAAGGGGTCTGGTCCGGCAGGATAAAGATGCTGCCCTCTGTTATCATATCCCCGCCGGATGTAAAGGTGATGGTTGTCCCGTCCATCGTATACTCTGCATCTTCCGGGATGATGATAGCATCCTCGTCATAAACCACCTCTCCGGTATTTTCCTCCGGAGTTTCCACGTTTGCGATTTCCCGCACCTTAGAAAGTGCCGCATCTGCTTCTGCCTGTGTCAGTTCCTCTGCTGGACGGAAAGCTTCGTCTGTCAGCTGGAACAGTTCCATTGCAACCGCCGTTTCCACCTCCTGCTTGTAGGTGATGGCTGCTGCATCGGCACACGCGATGTCCTTTACTGGCTGGAATCCCAGTGCCTTCACTGCGGTATAAGCCGCAAACTCACGGTCTGCCGGTGCATCCGGACGGAATTCTGTTCCCATTTCCGGAAGAAGCTGGTTCGCATTATGCAAGCAGGATCTGGTTTTTCTTTGCATGGCTGTCGATATCTGTAAACGGCAGTGTTTCGTTGTCATATACCACTTCCGTTTCCGGTGCATTGACCGCTGCCAGCAGTTCATCAATCCATTGTGCCCTTGTCAGTACTGCTCCGGAAGGAGCTACTGTCTCCGGAAGGGAATAGCTGATATCTGCAGTCAGGGTGTATGATTTGTCCCCCAGCGCTACGTCTGCTGCAACCTGCAGTCCGCCCTGTCTGGAATCTGCCGCCTTCACTGGAAGCACACCGATGACGTATGGTCCTACCAGGGCTGCTACTAAGAGCAGGGAAAGAAGACCTTTTCCTTTTTTCTTCCGGATGCAGACGATCAGGATCACGCCTGCTGCTGCCACGCATACGACAATGAAAATGACCGGATTTGCGGAGTCCCCGGTGTCAACGGCATCTGCATCCTCGGAAGAAGGGGTAGTTGTCTTGTCTCCTCCCTTGGATGGGTTTCCGCCATTGTCATTCTGGTCTGGATTTGGGGATGGGTTCTTGTCTCCGCCATTCTGGTTGGATTCTTCCCGATCCCCACTGTCTTGGGATCCGCCGTTGTCCTGTGTTTTTGCTGCTTTCACTGTGTACTGAAGTGCGGTTTCTGAACCCGGTGCCAGCGTTTCCTCTTCTTTGGTCAGTGTGTCCCCCTCTTCCAGGCTGAGGCCTTCTGGAAGGACGCCCTAAATCCGTACCTTGCTGACCGGCTCATTCCCGGTGTTCTGCAAATGCACGGTGACTTCTGCTGAAGTCTTGTCCTTGGAAACTTCTGCTGTGATCTCTGCTGTCACGTCTTGGACTTTGCCAGTGCCACGGTCGGCATACAGGCTGCAGTCATAATGAATGACAGCAAAAGAAGGGGCAGAAATTTCCTGCCTTTTGTTCTCATTCCTAGTTTCCTCCTGTTATTCCATATTGTTAGACAACTACATTCTTAATTATAAATTCCAGCTGACAGGAGTTCAATGTGAGAAAGTTCCAAAAATGGATTCTGAAATTTTACGTTTCTGACAAACTTTGTTATACTATAACAAAAAAATCAAAGGAGGGATGAATCATTGAAACCACATATCCCAAAACACGATCCCCGCTACCGTAACATCCGTCCGGAGGAGCTGCACAAAAGGACGCTCTATGAAAGTGAGGTGGAAGTGATCCAGAATCTGAAAAAGAACCTGAACGGGACATCCACCGTTGCAGGCTGGTTTGCCTTCTTCATGGGCCTTGCATTCCAGGGGATCAGCCTCTACCTGGTTTCCCTCGGGCAGTCCAGTACAAAAGACGTTGTGGGTCTGGCAGTCGGCACCCTGATCTTCTGGCTGGTGGGTGGACTCACTCTCCACAGCCGGATCCCGAAGCACGCTTCCATCACTCATACCCAATACGGCATCGTTAACGGAAAATGGCCGTCCCCTGCAAGAAGTGGAAACACCAACGGCCGGACCTACTATCTGGATGTAATCTTCCCGGATACCGGCACACGGATCCAGAAGGTGATCTGTAGCTATCAGGACTACAAACGTGCAGAGAGAGGACAGCAGGTGCTGGCTGTGGTATTCGAGGGGAAACACGGCAGAAACGTGTATGGCTCCATTTTTACCCGACGTAAAAAATGATCTTACTTGGATGATCTTCTGGATATGGACTATTTTCTGAACGAAGATGACCCTTTTGACGACGTATTTGGCGAAGAAGGTTTTTATATACTTTAACCCTATTACCATCTTAATGTCATGTCCACCTCCCACGTTTACCTGATATCTATTTGATAAACGTGGGATTCTTTTTAACCTTCTTAAAAATCGGAATTTCCCATCTTCAAAGCCGAAATTTTTCGTAGAAAATTTAACAGCATAAGCAGGCTGATATTTGCCTATATAGAGTTTTAAACTCTTTGCCCTGGATCACTTAATGCTAATTATCTTTCAGCGGGTATACCCCACTTCTGTTCCATACAGCATTTTTTACATCAGCTGTTCCACTGTGCACCGCACTTTCATCCAGAATGATAAGAACATCGTATTCTTTTTTTATTTCATCCATATTACCCGCATCCAGCCGCTCTGTCACCTCCACATTCGGCGCGTTTAAAAAGTATCTGCTCACATAGTAAACTTCCCCGTTTGAAACCTGGCCTTCGCGGTCAGAAGCCGCCACAAAATATTTCCGTTGATCCTCTTCTTCCTGCCACCGGTCACCCGCCAGTGTTTCCATTCTGCCGGCCAGAGACTGAGAATAGTTACTCTGAATGTAGAGAAGGCCATTGATTTCTGAGTACAGAAAATTGACTCCGATCATCATGGTCGCCAGCACCATGTACTGATAACGCCGCTTTGCCGCAGGAGAAGAAAACGCACGATAGGTTCCGTTGCCCTCGATCCGCACGGCAAAAGAATGTTCCATATCGATGGTCGCCTGCATAAAAAGCAGGCCTTCCACCAGCACCATGATGCTGCACGCATACCGGTCAAATCCGGCCAGGCGAACCGCTTCTTCCTCCGGCATAGAAAAAAGGTAAAGTCCAAGAATCCCTATATGATACAGAATCGCCATAAGGTCAACCACAATCAGTACTCTTCCAAGTTTCCATTGCTTTTTCAGAAAAATCCGGACGAACAGTACAGCCAGGACAGCGGCAATATTACATAGAAAAAATGCCAAAATAGCTCTGTTAGATATAGAAAACGCAGCTTTTACAAATTCCTCTGTAATCTGTCCGTACTGCTCTTTGGATACCGCTAAGCTTTCTTGTTTTCCAAAAGCCAGCTGGAATTTCTGTTCAATCCCGGAAAACCGACA
>NBJMC04203__coassemble_758_pt1 | contig 15965 bp, 10 predicted proteins | sample NBJMC04203__metabat2_high_PE_028 | metagenome-assembled genome bin NBJMC04203
TGATTCCAGGCTTAGCCCCGAGATAGTGCCGGTCAGCAGAGAGTTCCAGAAGGGTTTGGGCACAGCACTGATGGAGCAGACCGTAAAGGAGTCTCTGGTTGCAGTAGATCAGGGGATTGAGCTCATGAGGAAGCGTAAACACCACATGGAAGTAAGGGGAATCGATGACTTCCGCCCTGCGCTGATCGACCCAGAGTTCTTTGAATACACCCTGACAGTTTGGACAGCTGCGGCTGCGGCAGGAATTATTATGGAACTCCATATGACCGCACTCAGAACACCTGCTGACATTGACACCAAGCCTGCCGGACTTGCAGGCAAGGATTGCACGGGAGGCTTTCCGCTGTTCCGGAGACTGAACCTGTTGGGAGAGACAGTAATCGTCATAGGAATCCAGCCAGACTTTTTGAATCGGAAGGTTACTCAACGGAATCACCTCCCGTCCAGTCAAAAGGAGAGGAGACATGCCTGTCCTGGAAGGAAGCAAGATGGATATAGATCAGGGTCGACTTCAAGGACTTGTGTCCCATGAGATTTTTGATGGTAAGCAGGTCGGCCCCGTTTTCATAAAGGTGAGTTCCAAAGGCATGCCGGAAAGAATGGCAGGTGAACCGGTGTTCCCAGCCGAGAAATTCTTCATGGGCACGCAGATGTCTTGTAACGTAAAAGGTATCGATGGGACGGGAAGGGTCCGTCTGTTTCGGGAAAAGCCAGCCGCAGGGACGGCCGCATGCAAACCAGTAGCGGGTGAGAAGATCAAGAGCTTTTTGGGAAAGGATTGCATAGCGGTCGGAGCGGCTTTTGGAGCGCGCAACATGGATCCGCATCGTTTTGCGCTCAATATCACAGTAACGGAGATTACAGACTTCGCTGACCCTGAGGCCGGCAGAATACATGAGTGCAACCATCGCTTTGGGTTTTGGATCCGACAGGGTGGAGATAAAAGTATGGACTTCCTTTTTGGTCGGGACAAAGGGAAGATAGGAATCGAATTTCCTGATAGGAAGCTGTGTTGGATCCCATGGTTTATGAAGCACGTAGATGGTGAAGAACCGGAGCTGGGAGATACAGGCATTGATGGTACGGTCGGAAAGGGACCGATTCTTCTGAAGCCAGCGGATAAAATCCCGGAGTTCATCCCAGGAGACCTCCTCAGGCAGCTTGTGAAGAACAGAGTGAAGGTAATCCAGATAAGAACGGATATAAGTAGAATAAGAAGTTAAAGTATGGTCAGTAAGACCCCGGAGGGAGATCATCTCCCGGTAAATATTGAAATAGTCCATGACGGAACCTCCTTGAAAAAAATAATAAAAGACCGGCAGTGAAAGGACCTGTCAAGGAGGAGGTCTTGGGAAAAAAAGAGATATGTAGTTGTAGAGGATAAAAAAACATGTTAAACTAATCATAGCAGTTGGCGGTTTATGAAGATTGGTGTGTGTGGTAACTCAACAATACAACATAAATACAAAAACTGCTACTTTTTTTGGAAAAAAGTGATGGAAATGCGTACCTTGCACTAGCCGTCGCGCTAGCGACTTGGTACAATGGAAAAAAAGCTAAGGGGACAGGGTATGGAGAAAACATATGGAATGATGGCGGCCGCTTCTGTGATCGAGGAGGTGCAGAAGGCTGTCATCGGAAAACAGGATTGTATCAAAAAGGTAATGGCCGCAATTCTGGCGGGCGGACATGTCCTGATCGAGGACATTCCGGGAGTCGGGAAGACGACGATGGCGGTCGCATTTTCAAAAAGTATGGGCCTGGAACGGCACAGGGTGCAGTTTACTCCGGATGTGCTGCCGGCGGATATTGTCGGCTTTTCTCTTTATGACAGGCAGACCCAGCAGTTTGTCTATCAGCCGGGAGCGGTGATGTGTAACCTGCTTCTGGCGGATGAGATCAACCGGACGTCACCGAAAACACAGTCAGCGCTTCTGGAAGTTATGGAGGAGGGACAGGTGACGGTGGATCAGAAGACATACCCGGTGCCGGATCCGTTTATTGTGATCGCGACGGAAAATCCGTTTGGTTCTGCGGGGACACAGATGCTGCCGGAGTCACAGCTGGACCGGTTCATGATCTGTATTTCCATGGGCTATCCGGATATCCAGGCAGAGATTGAGATCGTAAAGGGCAGTCAAAAAGGGAATCCGGCAGATGCGGTCAAGGCGGTAGTCGGAACGGAGATGCTTCTTGAGATGCGCGCGGAAGTGGAACAGGTCTATGTGCATGATGCGGTTTATGAGTATATCGGACGGCTTGTGGAGGCAACCAGAAACCATCAGATGGTCAGGCTTGGAATCAGTCCGAGGGGTACGATTGCGCTTGCAAAAGTGGCGAAGGCGTATGCCTATCTGGAAGGACGGACTTTCTGTATTCCACAGGATGTGGCGAAGGTGTTCCCGGATGTGGCGGTTCACAGGCTGTTTTTAAGTGCCAGGGCCAGGGCGGCCAGGATGGAATCTTCCCAGGTGATCGAGGAGATTCTTGCCATGATCACGCAGCCAAAGGCCGGAAAAGGGAGAAGAGAATGAAAAAATGGTTGTATCTGGCCGCCGTTCTCGCAACAGTTTATCTGAATCTCGTTTACGAGTGGCCGGACGGTAGATATATACTTGCGGTAGAAGTTGTATTTCCGGTTATTTTGTGCCTTCAGGCCAGAATGATGGGAGCGAAGATCCGGATCTGCCCGCAGGGGGATTTTCAGATGGCGGAAGAAGGAGAAACGCTGAATATTCCTTTTGTAGTGGAAAACTGCGGAGTGTTTCGGATCCCGTTTCTCAGAGTACAGATTGAACATAAAAAGCAGACGGTGCGGAACCTGAAAAAAGGGGAGAAGCATACCTTTCTGTTTCCATATGAGGCCAGCGCTTGTGGAAAGCATGAAGTCAAAGTGAAAAAAGCGGTGACGACCGATGCTTCCGGTATGTTCAGGATCCAGATCCGGAAGTTGCAGTCTGTCCCTGCGGAGATTCACATTGTGCCGAAGGCGTATCCGGTGCTTGCCGAGATCAGCGAAGCGGTCCGCCTGTTTGTGACAGAAGGCGAAGAGTACGCAAAAGACCGGGGCGGGGACGATACGTCCGAGGTGTTTGACGTCCATGAATATCAGCCGGGAGACAGAATTGCCCAGATTCACTGGAAGCTGAGCGCGAGAACAGATGAGCTGTACATGAAGGAATTCAGTTTTCCTCTAGGAGCGGCTGTCATTCTTCTTCTGGATCCGGGTGAGTCGAAAATGACAGAAGAGGCGGGCAATGTGTTTTTGAATCTGGCGGCTTCAGCCGGACGGGCGATGGTAGAGGAATCCTGCCGGTTCTATGCGGTCTGGAAAGAAAGCAGGACACAGGTTTTTAAAAGGTTTCTGGTGAAGAACGAGGAGACTTTTTACGACTGGCTTTTAGCGCTTTCTTCCACGCAGGTTTCCGAACTTGACAGACTTGACGAAGATCTGTACCGGCACGAATTTTTTGAACCGTACTTGAAAGCGGTGCGTATTGGCGGAGATCTGTCTATTCAGTGCGGAGAGGAGATGCCGGTTTTCTTTCACGAGAAAACATTTGTAGAAGAATTAAACAGGACGGTATTGGAAATATAGGTGGTCAGGGAGTATGAACACAAAAAAGATAGATAGTAATCGATGGGAAAAAATCTGGATTCTTCTGTCTGCGGCAGCAGGAAGTAGCGGTGTATACTTTGCTTTCGGATCGGTATTCGATCCGGCAGCTGATATCCGCATGTTCGGAATCGGAATGCTGATGTTTGTGATCTGCTGGTTTCCGTATGTGTGGATGGAAAAATATGTATGGGCAGGATGTGCTGTGGGAATTCTTCCTGTGGTATGGTTCTGGTTTGTGCAAAGAGAGGCCATACAGGAGGGGCTGAAAGAAGAGGTCATCGGAAATTCCGTGCTGCAGATTCAGCAGTATTTCAGGGAAATACAAAGTACAGTACGGGTCCAGGCGGACGAAAGGACCATGGCAGCGGGGATGCTGGCACTTTGCGGCCTGTTTCTGGCAGTCTGCGTTCTGGCAGGATCCGTCCGGAAGCTACGCATGGTTGTGATTCTTCTCTATGCGGCAGTCTTTTCCTTTCCGTTTTTTACCGGAATGACAATCAGGGCGGAGGGAGCGGCGCTGCTTGGATGTGCGGTTCTCTGCCTTGTGATGGCAAGTCCGGTCAGCGCAAAACGCCCGCTTGTCATTGCGGCCGCTGCAGCACTGGCAACCGGCGTGCTGATTCCGAAACAGCAGATGGAAACCTTTTTTGCGGATCCGGCAGCATGGCAGGACCGGATCGAGGACTTCTTTACGCGGGCTGCATACGGCGGCGTGTCGGACGGGAAACTGGGAACTTTTGATGAAATGGTGGAAAGCGGTGAACTTCAGCTTGAGGTAACCCTTTCAGAACGGCCGGAGCAGGACGTTTATTTTCAGGGATATATCGGAACGGATTACCGTGACAGCCGGTGGGTAAAATCAAAGGAAACAGGAGGACTTTCCGAAGAAGAGATCAGCAGAGCACGAAATGCAGAGTATGAGACAGTGCGGGAAAACAGTGGACAGCTCGGATATCAAAGTGTGACAGCTGAAATTACAAGAAGAGGGGCAAGCAGAGCGTACCGGTACCTTCCGTATAAAAACAGCCAGACAGATGATTTTTATGGAGATACCTATGTGGAAGGCCGGGGAAGAAGCTATGCGGTGGAAGCCGTTCTGGCAGGCGATATCGGAGAGTTGAAAATCAGTCCGGAAAATGTGGCATATGAGCAGACAGAAGATAGAGAAGCCTATACAGACTTTGTAAACGAAGCCTATCTGCAGGTGCCTGAAGAATTCCGTGAAAAGTGGGAGGATACGGCACGGATTCTTCGAGGAAGAACACTTCGCAGCACAGTCCGGGAGGTGGCGGATTATCTTGGAACAGTTGCAGATTATACAAAAAGCCCGGGGAGAACACCGGATGGAGAGGATTTCGTTGAATATTTTCTTGGAGAAAGCCACGAGGGATACTGCGTTCATTTTGCTTCAGCAGGTGTGCTGTTCCTGAGAACGAATGGAATCCCTGCACGTTTTGTATCCGGATATATCGCAAGACCGTCAGAGTTTGAAGAGACAGAAGACGGAATGTATCTGGCTGAACTCGATGACAGTACGGCACATGCCTGGGCGGAGGTTTACGTAGAAGGCTGCGGATGGCTTCCGGCAGAAATGACGCCGGCATACCGGCAGAATTCTGCGGGAGGAACATCAGAGCCGGACGGGCCTGTAAGTGTAGTGGGGGAGACGGATCCGCAGACAGAAGAACCGCAGACACCGGAGCAGGATTCTACGTCTCAGCAGGAACCACAGCCGGATACGCAGACAGATGTACAGGACGGAACAGGACAGTCATCAGAAAATCAAAACGGAGATGGAACGAGAGAGGAGATGCTTTCCGGAAGAATCTGGATAATCCCGGTATCTGCCGCCCTGGCAGCGCTTTGTTTACTTCTTTTTGCACGAAGAAGAAAATGGAGAAGCGTCCGGATGCAGAAAGACTTGCGGAACAAATATCTCAGGCTGTACCGGATTCTTTATCAGATGATGGAGTATGACAGGAAGAAACCGATTCCGGAGGACGAGGAAGAAATTTGCCGGATCCTGAAAGAAACCTATCATATTTCCAACAAGAGGAGCAGGAAGATCATCATCCGGTTTCTGGAAACAGCTTTTGGAAACAGAAATCCGGAGAAAAGAGATCTCAAAGAACTGGAAAAACTCTGTATTTCTGTACGGGAGAAAAGTATGGCGTCCAAAAATCTCTTCCAGAAATTTCTGTTTGTGTTTGGAAAAGGATTCTAAATAAATATTGAAAGATGAAAGCGGATACGGTATAATAAATCTAACCTGAAATGTTCGATAACTCTTGTAATTTTGAACCTACAAAACTTTAAACGGGATTCCTATTATCTCTGTAATATGTCAGGCCTCATTACATCAGTGGAAGGCAGAAAAGCAGATGCGGTTGCCCACCTAGCGGACTGCTAGGAGTCAAAATACAGGAGCCGGCATTTTGGGGGTGCGTACGAAAGAGAAAGAGCAGTCGTGATACGGCTGCTTTTTACTTTATAGCGGAAGTTTTCCGAAAAGGACGGCTTTTTTCGACATGTCTTTGAGGAGGTGCTTTGGAAAGGATGCCGCTTCGGAAACATACATATAAAAAACAGATGAGACATACATTAGGATAAATGCGGCGGACAAGGTGCGTAAGATGAAAAAACACTGGAACGGTAATTTTTTATATTATTTTGGCGGGATTATACTGAGTCTTTTTTTGTGCGTAGGATTGGTGCATATGGTTTCGGGCGGATATGAAGCGGAGACTGGAAAGAAAGCGGTTTCCAAGAAAGAAGAAACAAAAGAGAAGAAGACGCCGGAGGAGCAAAAAGGAAAAGAGGAGCAGGAGCAGCCCGTCATACGGGTCCTTTTAAAGACCGGAGGGTATACGGATGAAGTACATCCAAATGTAGCCGTATCGGCAGGGGGAGGACTTCTTCTCGAAGGAGCCGGAGGAAAGCGGGAAGCTAAAGAGGGCGAGACCGTGACGATTGCCCCGGATGATCCGTTGTTTGAGGGCGGAACCATACGTGTAAAAACAAAAAAAGAGGGAGATAAGATTACGATTTCCAGTCTGAAGAGAGGATACGGAGTGCCTTCCTACAGGGGAGAACTGGAGTTGTTTTCTACCGCTCAGGGAATTGCTGTCATCAACGAGCTTCCTCTGGAAGAATACCTGTATGCAGTAGTGCCGAGTGAGATGCCGGCTTCCTATGAAGAAGAGGCACTAAAGGCACAGGCAGTCTGCGCAAGAAGCTATGCCTACTGTCATATGGAAGGGCAGGCGTATCCGGAATATAAAGCCAATGTGGACGACAGTACAGCTTATCAGGTCTATGGAAATTCTGCCGAGCAGGAAAAGACGATTGCCGCGGTGGACGCAACAATGGGAGAGAAGCTGAAGTATCATGACACTGTGGTGAAAGCGTATTATTTTTCCACTTCCTGTGGAAGAACCACCAATGTAGAGGCGTGGGGCACGAAAGTTTCAGATGCTAATTCATACCTGAAGGGGACCAGGGTGGAGGAAAACGGAACCTGCTATGAAAAAGATCTGCCGTGGTTTTCCTGGAGCTGTGATATCCCGGTTGAGACCGTTTCCAATCTCTTTGGACTGAATACCGGACAGGATGTCGGTACGATTTCGCAGATCGAAATTACAAAAAGGGGGGAAGGAGATGTGGCACTGGAAATGAAAGTAACAGGATCCAAAGGAAGCGCTGTGATCCGAACGGAAAATAAAATCCGTAGCGCACTTGGTGGAAACGGGTATAAAATCCAGAAACAGGACGGCACAGAGGCAGCATCTGCTAAACTGCTGCCGAGTGCATTTTTTACAGTAGAAAAGCGGGGGGGAAGTTTTCACATTAAAGGAGGCGGCTATGGACACGGAATCGGAATGAGCCAGAATGGGGCGAATGAAATGGCAAAAAAAGGGAAAGATTATATAACAATCCTTGGAATGTTTTATGATGGTGTGGAAATTACAGCGGATTGATGGTATGATAACAGGAAAAAAGGACAGAATGAGGTAGAATATGATCAAAAAACAGTGGGACCGGATCATGAGAATATTGGATCGAGCGGCACAAAGCCATGTCGGGGCGTATGCTGCTCAGTCTGCGTTTTTCTTTGTCCTGTCACTGATTCCGATTATACTGCTTCTAATGACAATGGTACAGTATACGCCGCTTACAAGAGGCGATGTGATGACGGCGGTTACGGAGGTATTCCCGAAGACTGTCACGCCCTTCCTGATATCCATTATCAATGAAGTATACAGCCAGTCCACAGCAATCATTCCAGTGACGATCCTTGTCGCATTGTGGTCGGCTGGAAGAGGGGTGCTTGCGATAACGTCCGGACTCAACTGTATTTATCAGAGCAAGGAGACGAGAAACTATTTCTATCTGAGACTTAGAGCATCCGTTTACACGGTGCTGTTTCTTCTGGTTATAATTTCCTGCCTTCTCCTTGCCGTATTCGGAAACCGGATCAGCATTTTCGTAGAAATAAACGCTCCGGTGCTGCAAAAGGCAGTCGACTTTTTGATCCGAATCCGAACCTCTTTGACAGTCGGAGTAATGATGCTGTTCTGTATGCTTTTGTACCGCTTTCTGCCGGACGTAAAAATCAGAACCAAATGGAAGCATCAGATACCAGGATCTGTTTTCAGCGCAATTGGCTGGCAGATTATTTCCCTGATTTTCTCTGTCTATCTGGACATTTTTGAGGGATTTTCCACTATGTACGGGAGTTTGACGACCATTGTCCTTGTCATGCTCTGGCTGTACTTCTGTATGTACATGATTTTGCTTGGCGGCGTGATCAATATTACCATTTTCAAAGATAATCTGGATAAGGCTTGACAGACAGCGGCAGCACACCGTATACTGGAAAGGCAAAGAAATAAGAAATGAGGTGAAAGGATGATCATTACTTCCTGTAAATGTTAAGACAATGAAACATAACGTACACAGAAGACGCCGGAGGCGGATTCTGCCCGTACACATTGCAGGAAGAGACATTCTTTTTTCATTATAGAAACAAGAGGAAAAGATGACCAGAAGAGTCATGAAAAGAAGAACTGTTCTTTTCATGACTCTTTTTCTTTTGGCGATGTTCGGGGACGTGTTCCGATGCACCGGAACACGTCCCCGGTATAGCCTAAGTTAAAGTCGGGCTTTTTTGCAGTGTGTGCATGGTGAAAGGGGATGATGAGATGTCGCAGATACAGATTATAGATCTTACTTTTTCGTATGATACGCATTTTGAGTCGATTTTTGAGCATGTGAGTGTGCTTTTGGATACGGACTGGAGGACGGGGCTGATTGGTCGGAATGGGACCGGAAAGACGACGTTTTTGAAGCTGTTATCGGGTGCGTATCCGTACCGGGGAAGGATCCGTATGTCGGAGACGGCGGAGTATTTTCCGGTGGATATCCGGGATGTGAGGAAGTCTTCTTTGGAGGTCCTGGAGGAAATTGATCCGGATTATGAGTTCTGGAGAGTTTTAAGAGAGATGGAATGGATGGGAATGGATTCGGCCATCCTGGAGCGGCCTTATGGGACGCTTAGTCCGGGAGAGCGGATCCGGCTACAGCTTGCGGTGCTGTTTGCCAAGGAGCATGCGTTCCTTCTGATTGATGAGCCGACAAATCATCTGGATGAGGAGGGGAGGCAGATGCTGGCCTCTTATCTGAGCAGGAAGAAAGGATTCCTTCTTGTTTCCCATGACCGGAGACTTCTGGATGCCTGTACGGATCATACGATGGCGATTGAGCGCAGCAGCATCCGGATCTACAAGGGAAGTTTCCAGACATGGCAGAGAGAAAAGAGTCTGCGGGATCAGGCGGAGTTGGAGCAGAATCAGAAGCTGAAAAAGGAGATCCGCCATCTGGAGGCGGCGGCAAGGGAGGCCGGAAGATGGGCAGGTAATAAGGAGAAAGAAAAGATCGGTCATAAAGTGGGAGGACTGAAGCCGGACCGTGGTGCAATCGGCCATAAGGCGGCGAAGATGATGAAGCGGTCCAAGGTGCTGGAGCACCGGATGGAGAAGGCGGCTAAAGAAAAGGCAGGGCTTTTAAAGGACATCGAGACGGTGGAGGAACTGAAAATGTTTCCACTGGATTATGAGAAGGAGCGTCTTGTTTCCGTGGAAGGGATTTCGTTTGCCCGCGGGGACCGTCAGATTTTGAAAGACTTTTCGTTGGAAATCCGGCGGGGAGACCGGATCGCTTTGAAAGGGCCGAATGGCTGCGGGAAGACGACGATTCTGAAGCTGATTGCAGGGATCTATCAGCCGGATGAGGGAAGAATTCAGACCGGAAGCGGCCTGAAGATTTCGGTTGTCAGCCAGGATTCTTCTGAAATGAGAGGAACGCTGGCGGAGCTGGAAGAGGAGGCGGGACTTGATAAAACGCTGTTCCGGGCTGTTTTGAGGAAGCTTGATTTTTCCAGAGACCAGTTTGACAAGCGTCTGGAGGAGTACAGCGAGGGTCAGCGTAAAAAGGTGCTTCTTGCAAAGAGCCTCTGCGAGCCGTCCCATCTATATATCTGGGACGAGCCGTTAAACTACATTGATATATTCACAAGAATTCAGATTGAGAATCTGATTCTTGAGCGGAAACCATCCATGATCTTTGTAGAACACGACAGTGTATTTACCGAACGGATTGCAAAGAGCGCTGTACGTTTCGAAAAAGATCCTCAAAGCGCCGGATTTAAAGCAGTTTTCGAGAGTTCCGGACTTGACAAAGAGCAGGGGGATGTTTAAAATAAAGAAGATACAGTAAAGGCTGTGAATGTGTCAGTAGGATATCTGATCTCCGACAGAGAGAAGGAGCCGCAGGCTGGAAGCTCCTTTCGATTTGACAGATATGCCGAATTTCCCACAGGAGCTGCATTTCTGAACAGAGAGTAAGAAATGACGTGTAGTGCACGTTACGCATACAAGAGAGCCTGCCTTTTGACGGCAGGAATCAGGGTGGTACCGCGGATTGATTCTCCGTCCCTTTTTGGGGCGGAGTTTTTTTTGTTTACCGGAAGGGATTGGACTTTCCTGAATACGAAAAGCCTTCTGTTCGGTACAGGCTGCCTTGGTTGATGAGTAAAGGAGGAAAATCATGAAAGAAAAGCTTCAGAGCATCAGAGAAGAAGCATTAAAGCAGATCCAGTCTGCAGATGTGCCGGAAAAATTAAATGATGTACGTGTCAGGTTTTTAGGTAAAAAAGGAGAACTGACAGCAGTTCTCAAAGGAATGAAAGATGTAGCGGCAGAGGAACGTCCGAAAGTCGGACAGATGGTCAATGAAGTCCGCCAGGAAATCGAAGGTATTCTGGATGAGACAAAGAAAAAGATGGATGCAAAGATCCGGGAAGAAAAATTAAAAGCTGAAGTGATCGATGTTACGCTTCCATCCAAAAAGAATGTAGTGGGACACCGTCATCCGAACACTATTGCCCAGGAAGAGGTAGAGCGGATCTTCATCGGTATGGGATATGAAGTAGTCGAAGGACCGGAGATCGAATACGATCTCTATAACTTTGAGAAGCTCAACATCCCGGCAGATCATCCGGCAAAAGATGAACAGGATACATTCTATATCAATAAGGATATCGTGCTCAGAACACAGACTTCCCCGGTACAGGCTCGTGTCATGGAGCAGGGGAAACTTCCGATCCGTATGATCTCTCCTGGACGGGTATTCCGTTCTGACGAGGTGGATGCAACGCATTCTCCGTCTTTCCATCAGATCGAAGGACTTGTAGTAGATAAAAATATTTCTTTTGCGGATCTGAAAGGAACGCTGGAAGTTTTCGCAAAAGAGCTGTTCGGACCGGAGACAAAGACAAAATTCCGTCCGCATCATTTCCCGTTCACAGAGCCAAGCGCCGAGGTGGATGTGACATGCTTCAAATGTGGCGGAAAGGGCTGCCGTTTCTGTAAGGGATCCGGATGGATCGAGATCCTTGGCTGCGGAATGGTACACCCGCACGTGCTGGAAATGTGCGGAATTGACCCGGATGAATATACCGGTTTCGCATTCGGTGTAGGGCTTGAGAGAATTGCCCTTCTGAAATATGAGATCGACGACATGAGACTGCTGTACGAAAACGACATCAGATTCTTAAAGCAGTTCTAGGATAAGGGAGGAAAAAAGATCATGAATACATCATTATCATGGATTAAAGCATATGTCCCGGATCTGGACGTGACAGAGCAGGAATACACAGACGCCATGACACTGTCCGGTACCAAGGTGGAGGGATATGAAAAGATGGATGAAGATCTGGACAAGATCGTGGTAGGGCAGATTGAGAAGATCGAAAAGCATCCGGATGCGGATAAGCTTGTAATCTGCCAGGTGAATATCGGAAGCGAGACAATTCAGATCGTAACCGGAGCGCCGAATGTGGAAGAAGGACAGAAAATTCCGGTTGTTCTCGTGGGAGGCCGTGTAGCAGGCGGACACGATGGAAGTAAAACGAAAGGCGGAATTGAAATCAAGGCCGGAAAACTGCGCGGAGTGGACAGTTACGGCATGATGTGCTCCATCGAAGAGCTTGGTTCTACAAAAGAAATGTATCCGGAAGCACCGGAAAACGGAATCTATATTTTCCCGGATGATGTGGAAGTTGGTGCAGACGCCATTGAAGTACTTGGACTTCATGATGCGGTATTTGAATATGAAGTCACATCCAACCGTGTGGACTGCTTCAGCGTGATCGGAATCGCAAGAGAAGCAGCGGCAACATTCGGAAAGAGCTTCCATCCGCCGGTTGTTAAAGAGACCGGAAATGAGGAGAATGCTTCTGACTATATCAAAGTGACTGTCAAGAATCAGGATCTCTGCTCCAGATACTGCGCAAGAGTCGTAAAAAATATTAAAATCGGACCGTCTCCAAAGTGGATGCAGAGAAGACTTGCATCTGTCGGAATCCGCCCGATCAACAATCTTGTTGATATCACAAACTACGTGATGGAAGAATACGGACAGCCGATGCACGCTTACAATCTGGATACCATCGCAGGAAAAGAAATCATTGTCAGAAATGCAGAAGACGGTGAGACATTCACGACACTGGACGGTCAGGAGAGACACCTTGACAAAGACGTACTGATGATCTGCGACGGCGAAAAATCCATCGGAATCGCCGGAATCATGGGAGGCGAAAATTCCATGATCACAGATCACGTGCACACCGTTCTGTTTGAGGCAGCATGCTTTGATGGGACAAATATCCGTAAGTCCAGCAAACGTGTAGGACTGCGTACCGATGCATCCGGAAAATTTGAAAAAGGACTGGATCCGAACAATGCAAAGGCAGCGATCGACCGTGCATGCCAACTCGTAGAAGAGATGGGCGCAGGTGAAGTAGTCGGAGGAACTGTAGATGTATATGGAAAGGTAAAAGAGCCTGTTCGTGTTCCGTTTGATGCAGATGCCATCAACCGTCTTCTTGGAACAGATATTTCTAAAGAAGAGATGATCGGATACCTTGCAAAAGTAGAACTTGCCTACGATGAAGAGACAAACGAAATCGTGGCTCCGACCTTCCGCCATGACATTTTCCGCCTTGCGGACCTGGCAGAGGAAGTGGCAAGATTTTACGGCTATGACAATATTCCGACTACCCTTCCGAAGGGAGAAGCGACAACAGGAAAGCTTTCCTTCAAGCAGAGAATCGAAGCTTCCGCAAGAGAAATCGCGGAGTTCTGCGGATTCAGCCAAGGTATGACATATTCCTTCGAGAGTCCGAAAGTATTTGATAAACTCCTGCTTCCTAAGGATGCGCCGGAACGTCAGGCAATCCAGATTTCCAATCCGCTTGGAGAGGACTACAGCATTATGCGTACCATTTCCCTGAACGGAATGCTGACTTCCCTTGCAACGAACTATAACCGGAGAAACAAAGATGTAAGACTCTATGAGCTTGGAAATATTTATCTTCCGAAATCACTGCCGCTTACCGAACTTCCGGAAGAGAGGATGCAGTTTACACTTGGAATGTACGGAGAAGGCGATTTCTTCAGCATGAAAGGTGTTGTGGAAGAATTCTTTGAAAAGATCGGCATGCGCAAAAAAGAACAGTACGATCCGAACGCGGGCAAATCCTTCCTGCATCCGGGACGTCAGGCAAATATTGTTTATGAAGGAACCGTTGTCGGTTATCTTGGAGAAGTTCATCCGGAAGTTGCGGACAATTATGGCATTGGCGGACGTGCATACGTTGCAGTCATCGATATGCCGGAAGTGGTTGCACGCGCAACATTTGACCGGAAATACAGCGGAATCGCAAAATTCCCGGCTGTGACAAGAGATATCAGTATGGTAGTTCCAAAAGAGATCCTTGCAGGGCAGATCGAGGCGATGATTGAGCAGAGAGGCGGAGACATTCTGGAAAGCTACAATCTGTTTGACCTTTATGAAGGCGCTCAGATCAAAGAAGGATACAAATCCATCGCATATTCGATTGTATTCCGTGCGAAAGACAGAACGCTTGAGGAATCAGACGTGACGAAAGCCATGAAAAAGATTCTCAACGGTCTGGAGAGCATGGGCATCGAACTGAGACAGTAAAGAGGAATCGTCATCATGATGAAAAAAGAAGACTTTTATTTTGAACTGCCGCAGGAACTGATCGCGCAGGACCCGCTGGAGGACCGCTCCGGCTCGAGACTCCTTGTCCTTGACAAGGAGTCCGGTGAGATTGAGCACAGAACCTTCCGGGACATCAAAGAGTATCTGGAGCCGGGAGACTGTCTGGTGATCAATGATACCAAAGTCATTCCGGCCCGGCTGATCGGGTCCAAAGTGGGAACAAATGCAAAGATCGAGATTCTGCTTTTAAAGAGAAAAGAAAATGACATCTGGGAAACCCTTGTAAAACCCGGAAAAAAGGCAAAGCCCGGGACGAAAATCAGCTTTGGCGAAGGGCTTCTCATCGGAGAAGTGCTGGACGTGGTGGATGAAGGAAACCGCCTGATTCAGTTTTCCTACGAAGGAATCTTTGAGGAGATTCTGGATCAGCTTGGACAGATGCCGCTCCCGCCGTATATCACCCATCAGCTGGAGGATAAAAACCGCTATCAGACCGTGTATGCAAAACACAGCGGATCCGCGGCAGCTCCGACGGCAGGCCTGCATTTCACGCCGGAGCTTCTGGAAGAAATCAAAGAAAGCGGTGTCGAGATCGCTCATGTGACACTTCATGTCGGGCTTGGCACCTTCCGCCCGGTGAAAGTGGAGAATATTCAGGAACACCATATGCACTCGGAGTTTTACCGGATTGAGGCTTCTGAAGCAGAAAAGATCAATCGTGCAAAACGGGAAGGACACCGGGTGATCTGTGTCGGAACGACAAGCTGCCGCACGGTGGAGTCGGCGGCAAAACCTGACGGAACACTGTCAGAATGCAGCGGATGGACAGAGATTTTCATCTATCCGGGATATCGGTTTAAAGTACTGGACTGCCTTCTGACGAATTTCCATCTCCCGGAATCGACTCTGATTATGCTGGTCAGCGCACTGGCAGGAAGGGAGCATGTGCTTCATGCATATGAGGAAGCAGTAAAAGAACGCTACCGTTTCTTCAGTTTTGGGGATGCCATGCTGATCCGGTAACAGACAGTATAAAAAAAGAAAACTGGAAGCAGAAATCTATGGGCTTTGGATTCTGCTTCCAGTTTTTTCTTTTGAGGGTTGGAAGGTTTATGTTTGGTTTCATAGTTAAATAACTATTACAATACATACTATACCGGAAAAATATGAAAGGAATGTGTACGCCGGATAAAAGGATTCTTAAAAAACGAAAGAAACTATTAAAAAAGTCTTTACGATCCGGAAATACTATCTGGATATAGTAAAACCACGGCCTCCAACGTAGTTGACGTTGTCGATGACAGTAAAAGCGGTAGGATCAATCGTATAAATCATCTTTTTTACATCGTTGATCTTCCGGTACGGCAGAATGGTAAGGATCACCTTGGATGGATCCAGATGATATCCTCCCTCTGCCTGAAGGAAAGTCAGACCAAGATCAAAGGTATGCAGAAGTTCCTGACGGATCTTTTCATGCTCGGAAGAAAAAATCAGAAGCTGGACTTCTGAACGGCCGTAGGTGATGACCTTATTAACCATGATACTGGTAACAAGTATGACAATAACTCCGTAAACTGTCTGAAGAAGTGGCTTTGAGACTGCCTGCAGAAGAATCACGGTGCAGTCGCACACATACATGACAACAGAGACAGGAATGCGAAACTTCTTATTGAGAACAACACCGAGAATGTCAAATCCGCCGCTGGATGCTTCATATAGCAGGTGCCCATGACGGCGAAGGCCTCCAGCATATCCACCCGGC
>NBJMC04203__coassemble_789_pt1 | contig 15298 bp, 15 predicted proteins | sample NBJMC04203__metabat2_high_PE_028 | metagenome-assembled genome bin NBJMC04203
CCGCCTCCATCGCCCGGATATGCTCCGGCAATGATGCCGACTGCAGCTGAATTCCAGTTTTCCCGCGGACGAGAATCCGGCCCGCATCATATATTCGCAATCCCTCAATACATTCCATGGCCGTCGTTTTTCCCGCACCATTTACTCCGAGAATTCCAAAAATTTCTCCTTGATTCACACCAAAATCCAAACCCTTCAACACCGTATGTGTCCCGTAACTTTTCTTTAATCCACAAACCTGTACTGCTTCTGTCATGCTTCTCCCTCCTGAAACGGATTCACTCCCAGACGGGAAAAATAAACATCCAGAACCTGTCCGACATACTCATTGGCCATGGCCTGTTTTTCCTGCCATTTCGGATCTGTTCCTTCAAATTTCCCAATTTCCACCAATTTGGAGAGCATACTCAAATCCCCTCCGGTAAATTCCGTGATCATCTTCCAGTAAATCTCGGCAAAGTGCTGTCCCTGCTCGCTGTCGGCCAGAACTTTCGCTTCGCAAAGCCGTATGGCTTCTTCCTGCAGCTTTTGAAACCGATTCATAAAATCAGTTCCGCTTTCCCGGTCAAAGCGGCTTCGGATGTGCTCCAGTGTCTGATCGTCAAAATGCTTGATCAGCCAGTAATACTCATTATTCATCTGCAGGTTTACGATAATATCCGCATACTTTTTGAAATCCACCTCCTGCATCTGAAGCACTTCTTCCCGCAGAAGTTCAAGCTCCCTTAATGATTCGGACAGACTTTCGACTTTCCGTCGCACTTCTTCTGCCTGCTGTGCCAGGGCATCCGCCACCTCATCCGGCGTATCCAGCGGAATCAGGCGGTTTTTGATATCCTGCAGGGAGAATCCAAGCTGTTTCAAAGATAAAATCTGGTGCAGACGGATTACATCTTTATCTGTATAAAGCCTCCGCCCGCCTTCACTGATGGAAGAAGGCGAAAGCAGTCCTTCTCTGTCATAGTGCTGTAATGTCCGGACTGTGACATTCATCTTCTTTGCCACTTCCCCGATGGTCATAAATCCCTTCGGTACTGCTCTTTGTTTTTCCATGTCCGTGTCACCTCCTGCTCCTAGTATACTTCATGACGTAACGTCACAAGCAAGCCCCTTTAAAAAATTTTTCTTGACCGCAGATCCCGTCTTATGATAGACTGGTGACTCGGAAAATTCAGGTCTTTATTGGAAACGTACATTCTCCCGAATGAATAACGAACAACACGATTTTTCTGCTGATTTATTATTCATTCATAAGGAGGATTTTTTTATGCCAAGAACTAAAAAACAGGAACTCATTTTTTCACTTCTGATGGTATTTTTCATGGTTTATGCCATGATCTGCTACAATATTGCACTGAACATGGGCGGAATGAATTATGCCGTATTCGGAGCAGCATTTCATGAACTGATCATCATGTACCCGATCGCTTTTCTTCTGGACTTTTTCTTTGTGAGCCACATCGTAAAAAGAACCGCTTTTAAAATCGTAGACCCGGAAAAAGAAAATCCATTTCATCTGGTGCTGGCGATCTCCGCTATTACTGTGATGTGGATGTGTCCGCTGATGAGTCTTGCGGCTACACTGCTGTTCAAAGATGCAGGAATCAACGTGATTCCGGTCTGGATCCAGACCATCGTGATGAATTTCCCGATGGCCTTCTTCTGGCAGATATGCTATGCCGGACCACTGGTAAGATTCCTGTTCAGAAAGATCATGAGACAGTCATAAAACAGAAAAAGGTACTGAGTTCAAAAGAAAACTCAGTACCTTTTTTGCTATTTTACCGGAAACCGCCCACAGGACTTTTTCTCCGGACAGTAATTCAAAAACTCACATTTGGGCTTGCAATAATGATCTACAATCAGCTCCCATTCCCCTTCTTGACATTCCCGCCCTGCCGCCGTATAGTCTCTTATAAATACCAGATCATGGAGGAAATCAGCATTGAAACAGAATCAGCATCTTCTGACAATCAGCGAATTTTCCCGTATTTCGGAAGTGAAACGGAAAACACTGATCTTTTACGATACGATCGGCGTCTTCTGCCCCAAATACACTGCCCCAAACGGTTACCGCTACTATGCCCATGAACAGATTTATGTGATCTCAATGATTCAGATTTTAAAAGAACTGGGGATTCCTCTCTCGAAAATCAAAGACTATACAGCTGATATCACACCCGGACATGCCCTGTCCTTTCTGAAAGAACAGCAGCAAAACCTGACTGAAAAAAACCGAAGCCTCCAGTCTGTACAAGGTATGCTGGAGGAACGGCTCGTCCGGCTGGAGGAGGGGACATCCATGGATACCCGGACCGTACAGCTCCTTTCTTTTGAGGAAACACTGATTTTTCAGAGCACGCCTTTCGAAGCGGACCGGCAGGCCATCCCGGATGAAATCTGGCTTGATTTCTATCTGCACTGCAAACAAAACCACGTCACCTTCGGTTATCCCGAAGGTTATCTGACTGCCAGAGAACAGCTCAAAAAGCAAGAGACAAAAACTGTCTCCCGAATTGTCGCCTTTGTAAAGGATGCTTCCCTTGCAAACGCCAGCATCCCTGCCGGATTATTTGCGGCCGCCTGCGGTCCGGGTTCTCTGGAGGATACGGATTCCATTTACGAGCGGCTCTTTTTTTTCATTCGTGAAAATCGGCTGGAAATCATCGGAGATGCCTGCGAGGAACGTCTCATTGACGAAGTCGGAAGCTCCGAAAAAAAGGACAGATTACGAGAGTTCGAATTCCAGTCCGTTGTTTCACATGATTAGAAACTTCGGGATTCCATTTTCCGACTCTTTCCACAATAAAAGGACGATCCCTTGAAATTTGAGTCTTTTCAGAGTCTCAATCCTTCCTGGAATCGTCCCATCTCTTTAAACATCATGATTTATGCAAAGCATACTACTGAAATAATGTTCCATTTTCCCATAATCAGCTGCTCTCCCGCTCCACCAGTCTGGAAGAAAAGACAAGGTGCTGCGGCGTTGGTTTCTGATCCGACGGCGCCTCAATTTCCTCAATGATCATGTCCGCTACCTTCACTCCCATCTCATGTGCCGGCATCTCCAGCGATGTCATGGATGTTTCCAGCATTCCGCTGATCACATCTCCCGTGAGGCTGATCAGCCTCACCTCTTCCGGCACCCGAATCTCGCTCTCCTTCAGTGCCCGCATGGCACCGATTCCCTGGATATCCGTCGCTGCCATGATGGCATCCAGATCCGGATTCTGACCCAGCAGTTCCATGGCACACTGATAGCCGTATTCCAGACTGTGTACAGAAGTCTCCGATACCGCACAGGTCTCCGGAAGCTCCAGCTCTTTCAGCGCCTTCTTATATCCCTCATATCTTCCTTTGTAAGGTGACAGCTTCATCGATCCGTTAATCATCCCGATTTCCCGGCATCCTTTCCCCGCCAGATACTTGACCGCCTCGTAACCGCACGCTTCATAATCTACCGTCACGCTGCTGATATTATCAATCTGCCGGCGCATCATCTGTGTCACCGCAAGGCCACTCGTTTTGATGTCCCGTATGATCCTGCTGTTGCTCCCCGTTCCTGTAATAATGATCCCGTCCACAAATCCGTTCCGCAGACGGTTAAGGCTCTCCCGCTCAATCTTCGGATCATCTTCCGTATTACAGATCAGTGTCGCATACCCGCGCTTTCGCGCCTCTTCCTCGATTCCCTGAGTGGTCTCTGCAAAAACTGTCATATGGAGCCTTGGGACAACCACCCCGATCGTATGTCTTTTCCCATGCCGCAGCCCCTGAGCCAGTACGTTAGGCGTATAACTCAACTCTTTTACGGCCGCCAGAATCCTGGCTTTCGTCTCCGGATGTACATAGGACGTATTGTTCAACGCACGGGAAACGGTGCTGACATCCACATCCGCAAGCTTCGCCACATCTTTCAGTGTTGCCATTGTCTTTTCCTTCTTTCTATCTTCTGAAACCCGCTGTTTTCCGTTATGCAAAGGTTTGCACAAAAAAATTATAACGAAGGACATCTGCCTCCGTCAATAGGATTCATGGTCAAAAAGACGAAAAACAATCGATTTTTAATTCTTTTTTATACGTTTTGTGCAATTTATTGCATCTTATATGCAAAACATTGCAGAGATCTGCCAAATGATTGACGGAAAAATCCTCCTGTGCTATAAAAGAATCACAAGATATACAAACGTTTGTACAAGAAAGCGGACAGGCGATGCGCAGGCCTGGACCACATGAAAAATCGAGATAAAAATGAAAAGAAAAGGAGACTATATTATGGCAAAAGTAAAAACATTTAAAACAATTTTCCCTGCAGTATCTGTTCCGCTTAATGATGACTATTCCATCAACGAAAAAGAATTCCGTGCTTACCTCCGCTGGATCAAGAGCTTTTATGGAAAAGGAATCGAAGGTCTTGTATGTAACGGACATACCGGTGAAATCACTGGATTAAGCCGTGCAGAAAGAAAACGTGTCGTAGAGATCTGCTCGGAAGAATGCGGCGATGTAATGACCATCATTTCCGGAATCAACTGTGAAAATACGATCGAGAGCATCGAGATGGCAAAAGAAGCCAAAGCAGCAGGCGCTGACGGAATCCTTCTGATGCCGCCTCATATGTGGCTGCGCTTCGGCATGAACGAAAATGCTCCGTTTGAATATGTAAAAGATGTTGCAGAAGGTGCTGACATCGACATTATCATCCACCTCTATCCTGCAACAAGCAAGGCATTTTATCCGGTAGATACGCTGATCAAAATGTGCAAGGAAATCGATCATGTAAAATGTATCAAGATGGGAACCCGTGTAACTTCCATTTATGAGCATGATGTAAGAAAGCTCCGCGAAGAATGCCCGGATATTTCTCTGATCACATGTCACGATGAAACGCTCTGTGTAAGCTGGTTCCCAGGAATGGACGGAGCCCTGATCGGATTCGCAGGATGTGTTCCGGAACTGATCTGTCCGGCATGGGATGTATTCAAAAATCCGGATAAACATACATTGAAAGAGGCACAGGACTGGTCCGACCGTATTTACCATATTTCTCAGGCAATCTACGGCGGCGGACAGCCTTCCGGCGAAGCACATGCTCGTCTGAAAGAAGCGCTGGTACAGCGCGGCGTCTTCTCATCCGCTCTGATGCGTAAACCGGTACTTCCTCTGAATCAGGAAGAAAAAGACTGGGTAGCTCTTGGAATCGAACGCAGCGGACTTCCAAAGGTTGATATGAGCCAGTACGAAGACTAGCAGATATCCGCGGCTGCGGCCCTCCGGAATGCCCCACACAGTCCGGCGGCCGCAGTCGTTCTCTATCAGGAGGTACACGATATGAGTAAGATAACGATCGAAGGAAAGGAAGTCAAAAAGCTTTCCTTTCTTGAAATAATCAAGCGGATCGGTCCCGGAATTATTCTGACCGGCGTAGTCATCGGCCCTGGCAATATCACTACATCAGCCATGCTGGGCGCAGACTATGGATACAGCATGATCTGGCTGATCATCCCGATCGCCTTTATGGGAATCACCTTCATGCTTACCACTTACCGGATTGGAATGCTCTCCGGCATGCCGATCATTCACGCAATCCGTCACTATTATGGAAAAGTCGCAGCGGCTTTCGTAGGAATCGCGACATTTCTGGCCTGCTTCTTCTTTACTTTGGGAAATATCACCGGAACCGGAGCGGGCATGAACCTGATTTTCGGTATCAACTGGAAACTTGGAGCACTGATTATGCTGGCCGTCCTTGCATACTGCTATTTTTCAAAAGGCGTTTACTCCAAGGTGGAGAAAGGGATTTTACTGTGCATCCTTGCCATGATCCTTGCATTTTACGCCACTTTGATTTCTGCAGGCGGACCGGACTGGGGTGAAATGGGTCACGGTCTCACCCACTGGCAGTTTGCGGCAGGAAGCTTTGCTACCGCCCTTGGATACATCAGCACAAACGCGGCTGTCACATCCGGAATCTATGGTACCTACCTCGGTACTGAGAAAAAGTGGAAAAAGGAAGATCTCTTCAACGGCGCCATGCTGGCGGATGCCATCGCACATGTGGTCAGCGTCATCCTGATCTCCGGAGCCGTCGTCCTGGTGGGCGCTATCGTTCTTCATCCACAGGGCATTTCCATTACCGCACCGCAGCAGCTTGCCGAGCTTTTAGTACCTTTCATGGGAAATACTGCAAAATATATGATGGGAATCGCCCTTGTAGGTGCAGGATTCTCTTCTCTTCTCGGAAATACTCAGAGGGGAATGGTTCTTTTAAACGCCGGGTTTGATAAGGAAGTCGGTCTGGAATCCAAATCGATTCAATGGGGATGTATGATCTGTATCGCCATCGCCTGTGTGATCTGCTTTGCATACGGCGGCTCTCCGACACAGCTCATCTACATGGCCAACGTAGCAACTGCTATTGCAACACCTGTGGCTGGATTTTTCATTACCCGGATGATTTTCCGAAAAGATATCTTCGAAGGATATCCAACACCAAATGTACTGAAAATCTGCATGCTGATCAGCTACATCTTTGTCCTGGTCATGACGTTCTTCGCACTGAAGAACTCTGTACCGGCGCTGATCAATTCCATTATAAGTTTGTTTTAACTGCCATCCATATCATAAATTCCAAAGAAAGGGCCCTGCAGGTATTGCACCGCAGGACCCTTTCCCTTGTTTCTGTTTTTTTGGTCCGACTATCGTTTCAGCATGGCCGCCATGCCCGGCACGATCTCTTTGATCACAATTCCGGATGTATTGACGCACAGATCGAAATTCAGCTTGTCTCCCCATTTGTGTCCGGTATAGAATTCATAATATTTCGCACGCTTTTTATCGATACCGAGGATGTGCTGCTTTAATTCCTTGTCTGTCATCTCTTCCTCTTCCGGAGCCTTCGCACGGCACCTTGCCATCCTGCTTTCCATATCCGCATAGACAAAGATCCGCATCGGCCGGTATTCTTTCAGGATATAATCCGCACACCGCCCGACAATCACGCAGTCCGATTTCAACGCCATCTCTTTGATAATCCGAAACTGTTCCTGAAAGACAGCCATGCTCTGCTCAAACACCGGGCTGACCGCCGGATAAAAGCTCCTTCCGATATGGATCGGGAAAGAAAAGGACGGCCGGTGTTCTATCACCGCCTGAACGTACTGTTCCGACAGGCTGGTGCGGTTCGCAATCTCGGTAATAATCTCCTGATCGTAGTAGGCAATCCCCATCTCCTCGGAGAGCCTCCGGCCAAGTTTGCGCCCGCCGCTTCCAAATTCACGTCCAATCGTAATGATCCGCTTCATACTCATTCCTCCTTCACGCTTAATTTTTTTGTATATTTGATCATCTCACAGATGACATAAACCGCAACTACCAGCTCCGTAACCGGCATCGCAAACCAGACGGCATTTCCGCCCGCTGCGGCCGGAAGCACATAGATCAGAATTCCGCTGATGACAAGCCCTCTTGCCACCGAAACGATAAACGCTGTCCTTGGCTGCATCAGAGCCTGGAAATAATAGGTGGAAAAGATATTCAGCGGCAGCAGCAGGAAAGAAATTCCATAGCAGCGAAAAATCGTCGGCGCAATCGCAAGAACTTCTTTCGTCGGGCTCATGAAGAAACGGATAAACTGTTCCGGGAAAAAGATGCAGAGCCCCGTCCACAAGATTCCAAAAAAAGCCGCCGTTCCAAGCGCGTACTTGAGCGTCTGGCGGATCCGTCCGCCCTTTCCTGCTCCAAAATTCGTGGAAATGATCGGCTGCGAGGCCTGTCCCACACTGTAGGCACAACACTGCGCGAAGGTACTGATATTGACCATCACCCCGTAGACCGCAAGCGCGTTTGTTCCAAGGTAAATCACAATCTGACGGTTGAACAGGATCGTCAGAATTCCCATCGCCACATCGATGAAAAAGGTGGAAAATCCCGTTACCGTAATCTCCTTTAATTTCCACAGAAGCCGCGCCGGCTTCACGAGGCGGAGTGTATTCTTCTTCGTCAGGAAATGGGTCAGCATGACAAGAAAGCTGATGGCAGAGCCGATCGCCGTCGCAAGTCCGGCTCCGTACGCACCCATATCACACGCAAACACGAAGAAATAGTCCCCGAAAATATTGAAAATTCCGCCGGCAAGCACGGCTCCGGTAGCAAGGGCCGGATTCTTGTCATTCCGCAGATAGGCCGCCAGCATCTGGTTAAACAGAAAACATGGAATAGCCGTTTTAATCGGGCGCACATATTCTCTTGCAAGTGTCAGCGTATTATCCTGCGCTCCGAATGCAACTAAAAGCTGTCTGTCAAAAAAGATAATTCCCATCCAGACAATTACCGCAAGGATCACCGAGCCGATCACCGATGCCGTGAAATACTCGTTGGATCTTCGTAGTTCTTCCTCACCCTCGCTTTTTCCCCGGATCATACTGAAAAGAACCGATCCGCCGATTCCCATCAGAAGTCCCAGACTGTAAATAATATTCCAGACCGGCGCCACCACCGCAAGGGCAGCCGATCCTTCCGGCCCATGGTACTGCCCCACCATCGCCATGTCAACAATCGAGTAGATCGATGTGATGAGGGCACTTCCAAATGCCGCTGCCAGATACTTAAAATAAATCGTTTTGATTTTCCCGTTCAGAAAATCCATCCTCTCATCCCCCTGTTCTGAATTGTATTCTCATGAAAAAAGCCGGATAAGAAACAAGTATCTTAACTCATCTCTTATCCGGCTCATCATTTCCTCTGAATGATTTCCCCTCCGTAGACGGACATTTCAGACCGCCCCTTATCCGGCCGGACACAGTCAGCACTGTACCAGCCCTCCGAGAAACTGTAAGTAGTTTAGCATGGGCATGGAGGAATTGTCAAATATGGAGCTTCCTGTGTACTTATGAAATTCAAGCTAAAATATTAGCTGTTTCTTGCTTTTTCTCCCATTTTAAGCTAATATATTAGCTATGAACAATTACAATTTTTTAACCAAAACACCACGGGAAATCGATCAGCTCATTGCGTCGCGCATCCGCAGCATCCGTAAAAGACGCAAAATTTCACAGAAAAGACTGAGCGAAAAATCAGGAGTAAGCCTGGGGTCTGTGAAGCGGTTTGAGCAAAACGGTGAGATCTCGCTGATTTCCCTCACCAAAATTGCAATCGCACTGGAAATCGAAGGAGAGCTGGAAGACCTGTTTGAGGAAGTTCCTTTTCTCTCTATAGAGGAGGTGGCATATGCCAAAGATTGAACGTCTTCATGTTTTCTATCACGACCGAAAAGTCGGGACAATGATGCAGTATCAGAAACATCTGGCCGCATTTGAGTATGACCATGAATGGCTGGCTGACGGTTTTCCTGTCAGTCCCTTTTCTCTTCCACTGGAAAAGAAAGTATTTCTTCCTAAGATCGATCCGTTTGAAGGTCTTTTTGGCGTATTTGCCGACAGTCTTCCAGATGGATGGGGACGTCTGCTTGTGGACCGGCTGATGCTACGAAATCAAATCAACCCGCATGAAATTGGCAGTCTGGATCGTCTTTCCATTGTAGGGAGCTCCGGTATGGGTGCGTTGACATATGAGCCGGATACGCATCTGGATTCCGAACAATCCCAAATGGATCTGGACCAGATTGCAGCCGAATGCAGCCGTATTCTGCGCACTGATTATTCAGAGAATCTGGACGAGCTTTTCCGTCTTGGAGGCTCATCCGGCGGTGCCCGCCCTAAAATTCTTACGGACATAGACGGCGAAGACTGGATCATCAAGTTTCCCTCCTCTGTGGACCGCGGGCAGATCGGGCGTCAGGAATACGATTATTCTCTTTGTGCAAAAGAATGTGGAATTAAAATGGAAGAAACAAGGCTGTTTCCTTCCAGACTTTGTGATGGATATTTTGGGACGAAACGGTTTGACCGGAAACATCAGCAGGGCAAAAGTGTTGAGCGGATTCATATGATTTCTGTCAGTGCTTTACTGGAAACATCCCATCGTATTCCAAATCTGGATTATGATATCCTTATGAAACTCACTCTGGAATTAACGAAAGATTTTGAAGAAGTAGAAAAGCTTTACCGCTTGATGTGTTTCAATGTATTTGCTCACAACAGAGACGACCACTCCAAAAACTTCTCTTATCTGTATCTGGAAGAGGAGGATCGATTCGTCCTGTCTCCTGCATACGACCTCACTTACAGCTACTCTCTGGGAGGAGAGCATGCAACAACAGTTCATGGAAACGGAGCGAATCCCGGAATGGATGATGTCCTTGCTGTTGCTGATACAATCGGTATTGACCGCCGTAAGGCAAAGCATATCGCAGAGAATATCCATGAGTGTGTAAACGAGCGTCTTTCCATTTATCTCCGAAATCCATCCTGATACAAAAACGATCCCGGATCCGCCATAACCATTACGGCGAACCCGGGATCTTCATTTTTCTATTCTTACATAAAACTGCTGATCAGTCCAATCAGGGCGAGGCACCAGAGAACTGCGGCTGCCACAAGGAGGGCCGGGCTTGTCCGTTTTTCAACGATGCTTCTTGTCTCTTTGTCATAGAAAAGTTTCATTTCCCTTCCGACTTTGTAGACATTCGGACGGCTGGAATTGTAGCTGCTGAGGAAAATCTTTTCTTTTCCGTCCAGTGTGCACCGGATCAGCGGATAATAAGACTCTACCGGCTTGGAAAACCTTTTATTGTCCCCGGTCCGGTAATAGAGAACATCCACAATTTCTCCCTGAATTTCTGTCAGGTTTCTTCCCCTTTCTTTCATATAAGAGAAAAAGGTAATGCATCCGGCAAGTATAAGAAGTACAGTCAGTACAAGAGATCCTTCTTTCTTCCCCGCATTCTGGTAAACTACCGGAAATACAGCAAGTGCCATCCCGGCGAAAGCTATCAATATGGCAATGCCAAGCGAGATGGATTTATTACTGACCATCGTGATCTGTCCGCCATTTTGCATCAGCTGGATTTCTTCTCCCTTTTCGTACTCTGTTGTACTTTTTATCTTGTGGTTAAATGTCTTATTCTGTGTCCTGCACTGCACCTGAAGTTCATAATAATGCTGGATCAGCCGGTCCTCTTTATCTCTTCGTTCCACCAGCTTTGCATTCAGAACTTTTCCTTTGAAAACCATACCAGGTCTTTTCATTCTGAAATGTCCCCTTATGTTGGTCGTGCCAAGAACAAATACCGCTGCACCGATCAGTACAAGCACGATTGTCTGGTAAGTAAAAGATCCCATAGCCTTTTCTCCTTTGTTATATTTCCGAAAAGAATCCGCCGTCTTTCAGGCATGTCTCATAGGACGTAATCACAGGATATCCGCTTCCGGTTTCCTGCATATCATGTTTCCGGTTTTCCGGCGCCGGATGATACCAGATCCCGTAAAGTCCGCTTTTTTCTGCGCCTTCCACATCCTTTTTCAGGCTGTCTCCGATAAAAACACATTCCTCTGCCTTACATCCGGCCTTCTCCACACAGAGCCGGAAAAACTCCGGCGACGGCTTTTCCGCTCCTGCCTCTTCGCTTGTAACGATAAAGGAAAGCTGATCCAGCACGCCCAGCTTCTCCAGCTTTTTGAACTGGATGTATGCTGTCATATCCGAGCCGATCCCGATCCGGATTCCCCTGCTGCCAAGATCAAGAATAAGATCCTTAAGCCCCGGTTCCGGCTCCATCACAGCCAGAAGTGTATCCCAGTATGTATGATACATCTCCAGCGCTTTGGTCAGATCTACGTTTTTCATGGATTCCAGAAAGGTCTGGAACCGGATCAGCCGGTTGTGTATCGCTGAGGAATTCGTTCCAAGGCGGTCCAGGATGAGCTTCTGTGCTGCAGAAAGCCCTTCCTTCATGGAACCCGGTTCGAGAGAGAGTGCTTGATTCCCATACCGGAAAAGCGCCTCCATTGCTGCTGCATGCGCGCGGTCAAAATTATACATGGTATTATCGATATCAAAGATCACTGCCCGGATCATCCTGCCTCGCCTCGTTTCCTTTTCATTTTTTCCTTTTAGTTCTGTCCATAATATGCGTTTGCGCCGTGTTTTCTATAGTAATGTTTATCCTGAAGATCCTGCGGTGCCGGTTTCACATCCGGATTGATCATCTCACAGCGGGCTGCCATCTTGGCAACTTCTTCCAGAACAACGGCGTTATGTACCGCCTCGTGGGCATCCTTCCCCCATGTAAACGGTCCGTGGTTCTTGCAGAGTACAGCCGGAACCGCCTCGTAATCTTTGTCTTTGAATGTATCGACAATCAAAAGTCCGGTATTTTTCTCATACTCATCAAATTCTTTGCCTTCCAGGCAGCGCGCGCATGGAATTTCACCATACATATAGTCTGCATGTGTTGTTCCATAGCAAGGAATTCCTCTTCCCGCCTGCGCCCAGCTTGTTGCCCACGGAGAATGGGTATGAACAACGCCTCCGATGTTCGGGAATGCTTTATAAAGCTCCAGGTGTGTCGCTGTGTCGGAAGAAGGATTATATTTTCCTTCAATTTTGTTTCCTTCCAGATCCATCACAACCATATCTTCCGGTTTCAGTTTGTCATAATCCACACCGCTTGGCTTAATTACAAAATACCCGCTTTCCCGGTCGATGGCACTTACATTGCCCCATGTAAATGTAACCAGCCCATATTTCGGGAGATCCATATTTGCTTCATAGACAACCTGTTTTAATTCTTCCAGCATTTCTTATTCCTCCGTAATCGTATATAATGCTACTTCGTCAATCTCGCGGTTTGTCGATACCAGCATATCTTTTCCATCTTTCACGTAGTGATATACATTGGCTGAACCACAGTCATGATCAATATATTCTACCTCATAGGATCCTTTTTCCCTGTTATAGAAAAAAGCCATCAGATCCCGTTTTCCTTTGCGGTGTCCCGTCACAAATGCCGGTTTCCCGCAGAGGGTTCCACCGTAAATAGAATGAAGGAATTCGCAGTCTTCACCGAATTCATAGACCATCTGATAAGCACCGTCCACCTTTTTGTAGAAGCGGATCTTCTCACCATGGAATGGTGCAATGGCAGCGATCTCTTTTACTCCGTCCCCGTCAAAGTCTACCATAACAGCATCGCTGGCCGCATCGGTCGTCAGGGTACGGATCTCCCATTCACTGTCCGGATCTGCAGGTGGAACAAACTGATAAATACCGTTGTCACAGGAGATGACACTTGTCTGGACTCCTCCATCCTCCACTCTGTAGTAGCCATGGTTTTTCAGCATATTGTCTTTTAAAACAGTCAGCTCCAGCTGATGTTCTTCATCGAATCCGCTTAAATCCTCCGGCAGAACTGCGACATAAACCTTGCCCGGAAATCTCCAGTCATCTTTGTATTCATAGCCGGACTTCAGAGCGCACGCAATCAGATATCTGACTCCGCCACGTTCCAGAATATCGAAGCGATGAACAAACGGAAGGTCTACCAGCGTTTTTACCTCCCAGTTTCCGTTTCCGTCCGGAGTTACTTTCACGATTTTTGCCTCTTTGGAATCGTTCGGAGAGTAAAATTTATGTGTTGCAAGAAACTGTCCGTCTGTTCCCGGTACCTGTACCATTGTCATAACTCCACCCGGTTCTTCCCAGACAACTTCTTCCTGATTTCCTTCCATATCGAAAAGAAGACATTTATCTACTTTCTCAGCCGCAACAAGGAAATGCTCTTTCCCTTTATAAAAAAGCGGCGCAATTGAATAACACTTTGTTAAATTTGAAATTACTTTTTTCTCTACTCTGATCATGCTTTCTACGCTCCTTTTGACTGACTGTCCAGAATTTCCGACATCATGTTATGTGCAAACTTCAGATCTTCTTTCCAGTTTTCGCTTCCCTTATACCAGAACTCTGTTACGTACCTGCGGATTCCCATTTCCCACGCCTTTTTGATGGCAGCTTCAAAATCCACATGGCCCGTTCCATACGGAACCTCCCTGTATCTTCCCGGCAGTGTCTCTTTTAAATGCATGGAAGTGATATTTCCTCTTCCAAGTTCCAGATCCTCCAGAACGTCTGACTGATACTGAACCGCCGCATTTGTAAGATTTCCGATATCCGGATAAACTTTCAGATAATTGGAACCGCACAAAGTCACATACTTCATTGCTTTTTCCACTGTGTTCATAAACTCATTTTCCATTGTTTCCAGTCCGAGAATCACTCCCGCCTTTTCTGCCATCTCCGCGGCCCTTTTCAGATTTCTCAGATATCTGCGTTTTGTCTCAAGGGTGGACGGCCTGTAATAGACATCGTACCCCGGAATCATCACGACACGAACTCCAAGATCATCGGCAAGCCGGATCGATTTTTCCAGAATTTCCATACCTCTGGCGCTGAACTGTGGATCATCATTTCCAAGGGAATATTTTGTCAGGGCGCTGACGCACATCGTGCGGATCGGAAGTCCGGTTTCATACATCGCTGAAACCATCTCAAAACGCTCTTCCCCTGTCATATCAAGACGGCTGATTTTCTCTTCCGTTTCATCAATACTGATTTCCACGTAATCGTATCCTGCTTCTTTTGCGGTTTCCAGTTTTTCCCTCCAGGAAAGCTCCGGGGGCATGGCCTTTTCATAAAGACCCAATGAGTACGCTTTCATTCTGCTACCTCCTGTTATCAGATCCCGTATCTGCATAAAATCAGAGTGCTATTTTAAAAAGAAATCTCTCCTCACCTGGTGAACCTGAACGCCGTGCATCCGCATCTGTTCCAGTTCCTCCTCCGGTGCAAACTCATCCGTAATCAGATGTTTGACTTTGCTGATATCACAGCTTGTAAAACTGCTGCTGTGACCGATCTTCGTATGATCCGCCAGAATGTAAACTTCCTGGGTCGCATGCTCAATCATCAGCTGGTTGACATTGACTTCATTGGCGATTTCCGTTGTCATACCCGATTTCACGCTGATTCCGGAGCAGCCGACAAATGCCTTCTTTGCGAAAATATTCTGAAGGTTCCGGATCGCAAAATCTCCTACCATCGCTTCTTTCGGATACCGGAGTTCTCCTCCTGTGAGTATAATGCTGACACCGTCTGCTTCCTCGTGATTGATTGCTTTTCCATTGTTCGTAATTACGGTTACATTCCTGCTCTCCACATAAGAAATCAGTTTCAGCGCATTCTTGCTTGTATTAATAAAGATCGTATCTCCATCTTCCACAAGAGTCGCCGCGTACCGTGCAATCAGATCTCTGCACATGGAGATCGTATCTTTTTCTTCTGTCACTTCTTTCATGACCTTTGCGCCCCCGTAGAAACGCTTGACCAGGTTTTCTTCTTCCAG
>NBJMC04203__coassemble_807_pt1 | contig 15017 bp, 19 predicted proteins | sample NBJMC04203__metabat2_high_PE_028 | metagenome-assembled genome bin NBJMC04203
TGATGAAATTATTCCGATTTCTTTCAGAAATCATTTTTATGCATCAACGGGCAGAACCCGTAAATACCCTTTGCATGCTCTCCTGTGGGCATTGATCATCCAGCGTATTTTCTCTATCCCTACAGACCAGCTTCTCCTGACTTTTCTCGCTTACTCGAAGCCACTCCGTGAGTTCTGTGGGTTTAAAAAAGTCCCGGACGCTTCCAAAATCACTCGTTTCAAACTGGATTTTTTAGATGACCTGCAGCTCGTATTTGATAACCTTGTTGACGTTACCGAACCTGTTTGTCAGGCAATCGACTCTGCAAAAGCAAATATGACCATCTTTGATTCTTCCGGTATTGAAGCTTTTGTCACCGAAAACAATCCCAAATATGCCAATCGGATCATCCGTCAGCTGAAAGCCTTTGCGAAAGCACATGGCTTTGATCAGTCCTACGACCCTTATAAGGCCGCCTACAGTTCCATGCCTTCCCATGCTTCTGCGAATCCTGAAATCAAGCAGCTGTATATCAATGGACATTTTTGCTACGTCTTCAAGTTTGGCATTGTCACCAATGGGCTGGGCATTATCCGTCATATCTCTTTCTACAACAAAGACTTTATGGCGTCCCATCCTGATATTGTTGTCGAAAAGAAATCGGACTCCCCTGATGAGGATAAGTGCGTTCATGATTCCAAACTTTTGATCCCGACACTCAAAGACTTCTTTTCCAGGCATCCACTGATCAACCCGAAAACCTTCCTCGGAGATGCCGCTTTCGATACCGCTCAGCTTTATAAGAGCCTTCTTACCGGTGATACTTTTGGTAAGGACAGGCATTTCCAGAAAGCATATATTCCACTCAATGCAAGAGCAGGTCTTGAAAATCAGGATTATACTATCAATGAAGACGGGATCCCTTGTTGTCCTCATGATCCTTCCCTCCCAATGAAGTACGAATGCACTTCTAAACTAAGAAGCGGTGTTACCAGATTCAAGTTTGTCTGCCCCAAAATGAGATGGGCTTACGAGAAATCCACCCAAAAATCTTACAGACAATGCTGCTGTGAAAATCCTTGTACCACTTCCAGATGCGGGCGTATGGTTTATGTCTATCCGGAAAAGGATCTGCGGGCTTATCCCGGAACGATCCGCGGAACCGAAGAATGGGATAACACCTATAAAATAAGGACTGTTGTTGAAAGAGATATCAACCACATCAAAGATCATCTCTGTCTAGCAGGCCGTCGGACACAAAACGAGAAGACTTTACATGTTGATCTGATCCTTGCCGGTATCACTCAGCTGATTACTGTTGTTCTCGCCGATAAAATCAAACATCATGAATACATTCGAAGCTTAAAGCCACTCATAGCATAGGACTTACCACTTTCATAAAGCAGATAGCTTATTAAAGTGCGCCTAAAATATCCGGTTATCCACTTTTCATTCCAAAACTCCTTCCCTGTACGAATTTTCCTTGTTTTGCTTCAAGTTTACGAAGGAGTTTCGCAATTACCTAGAAGTCTCTGATATTCATTATAAACGATCTGGTTGGAAAAACCAACCTTTTTCTTTGATATTCTCCGTGGAAGGGAATTTTACTCTTCCTTTCCCATGGAAAATCCAAGATGCTGATATGCAAAAGCCGTAGCCGTCCTCCCTTTCGGAGTCCTCTGAATAAAGCCGTTTTTCAGGAGAAAAGGCTCATATACATCCTCCAGCGTACCGGAATCCTCGCCGATGGCAGCTGCAAGTGTATCCAGTCCTACCGGCCCGCCTCCGAATTTTTCGATCATGGTCGTCAGAATCGTCCGGTCCGCATAATCCAGACCGAACCGGTCCACTTCCAGAAGATCCAGCGCAAAAACTGCTACTTCCTCGGTAATCACACCATTATATTTAACCTGCGCAAAATCCCGCACCCGTTTCAAAAGGCGGTTGGCCAGACGCGGCGTCCCTCTGGAACGTCTCGCAATCTCAAGCGCTCCTTTCGGGTCAATCTCAACTCCGAGCACCTGGGCGGAACGCAGGACAATCGTCTGCAAATCCTCAGCCGTATAAAACTCCAGCCGGTTCACCACACCAAACCGGTCCCGAAGCGGCGCCGTCAGCATTCCTGCTCTCGTCGTCGCCCCCACAAGCGTAAACTTCGGGAGATCCAGACGGATGGATCTTGCCCCTGCTCCTTTTCCGATCACAATATCGATGGCAAAATCCTCCATGGCCGGATACAGCACCTCTTCCACCTGCCGGTTAAGTCTGTGGATCTCATCCACAAACAGCACATCCCGCTCCTGCAGGTTATTCAAAATCGCAGCCATCTCCCCAGGCTTTTCGATCGCCGGACCGGAGGTCACTTTCATATTGACTCCCATCTCATTGGCAATGATCCCGGCAAGAGTCGTCTTTCCCAGCCCCGGAGGTCCGTAAAAGAGCACATGGTCCAGTGCTTCCCCTCTTGCCTTTGCCGCTTCTATATAAATCTTTAACGTTTCTTTCGCCTTTGTCTGTCCGATATAATCTTCCAGATACTGAGGCCGGAGGCTGCCTTCAATCTTCTGGTCTTCCTCCAGTGTTTCTGTCGTAATAATTCGTTTCTTCATGCTTCTCTGCCTTCCGGATAGTTATTTGAATGAACCGCGCCCTTTTGCCCGGCCCTCCTCCATTAAAACAGTGCCATCTGCCGCAGGGCCTGTTTCAGCACATCTTCTACGGTACTGTCCTCATGGATCTCCACGTTTCTGACTGCCTGGAATGCTTCGGTACTTCCATATCCCAGCGCTGTCAGCGCTTCCACTGCCTCGTTCTGAATCCGCCCTGCTCCTTCTTCATTTCCCGGAACAGACGGCGCATCCGTCTCCTGTCCGATGGTATCAGAAAGCTTCAGCTTGTCTTTCAGCTCTAAAATCAACTTTTCCGCTGTCTTCTTTCCGATTCCCTGAGCCTTTGAAATGGCCTTCGCGTCCCCCGCCATCACTGCGAACCGCAGATCATTCGGTGTCATCTGCGTCAGGATGCTGAGACCTCCCTTCGGGCCGATCCCGCTGACCCCGATGATCAGCTTAAAGACCTCCAGTCCGTCCTTTGTCAGGAATCCAAAAAGCTGCATCAGATCTTCTTTCACATGCAGATACGTATGGATCTTCACTTCCTGTCCAGTCTTCGGAAGGCTGGACATGTCACTTCCGGACATGAAAATCCCGTATCCGACGCCTCCTACATCAATAACCACATGGTTCTCGCCAATCTCCGCAAGCTCCCCTCGTATATATGAAATCATCTTTCTTCCTCCGTCAATTAAAACTGGATCCCCCTGATCCTTTTCAGCATTTCCCCGGATGCAAGCCCGATCACAAGTCCTGTAACCAGACCGGAAACCAGAAGCACCGGAACATACGAAAACACGCCATAGGTCTCCACCACAAGGGCCGCTGCCAGAAGCTGCCCGATATTGTGGAACACACCACCGGCAATGCTCACTCCCAGAACACTGACTGATTTCACATGCTTCAATCCCCACATCACAGACAGACTCAACAGTCCTCCTGCCAGACTGTAAAGAATACTCATCAGATTACCGAACAGAAATCCTGACAGAACCACCCGCACAACGGAAAGGAGATATGCCTCTTTGACAGGCATCCTGTAAAGTGCTATCACAATCACAATATTGGCAAGTCCAAGCTTGACCCCCGGAATCCCGATCTGAAACGGTATCAACGTCTCAATATAACTGAAAATCAATGCCAGCGCCACAAACACTCCAAATGACGCCAGGCCTGCTCCTCTTCTTTCCACACTGCACCTCTTTTACTGCACGACCGCATCCGCTCCGGATGATTCTCCATCTTCAATCGATACAACAACCTCGTGAGGCAGGCAAATAATACTTTCTCCATTTCTCGAAATTGCGCTGTGACGGACACAGACCTGATCCGGACAGTCCGCCTTCTCCATACTGGCGCTTCCATTTTCGATAACAAGTGTATTTGTCCCTCCATTGATCTCGATCGTCTGATCTTCATTCAGACTGTATCTGCCCTCCTCTTCGCCGTCTACATAGACGACCGCTTCGCCGCCTCCGCTTCCGGTAAAGGCTCTGTATATTCCAAATGCCGATCCTGCTACAAGCAAAATCAAAAGAATCAAAATGATATCTCCCTTTTTCATGGGGACCTCCTTCTTCCGGTTTATTTTAGCACATCCGCCCCGGCACTGCAACCGTATGTTCGATAGCGAAACCCGCATTGAAAAACGGAGCTTCCGAAATGGCCGCCCCGTTCTCATCTTCTAATATCCGTAATAATAATAGTCACTCATTGTCTCACCGTAGGATACACTTCCGATGATCACCACCAGGATCAGGAAAATAATCAGTAATACAATGAGTACCGCCTCTACTATCAGTGCCGCACGGCAGAAGTTTCTCCTGTGAATATTTCCCTTTCTGGCAAACGCCCAGTAACAGTACAGAATAATCCCTCCGCAGCATGGAATAAATGCCGCCAGCAAAGTCAACAGCCAGTCACCCATTGTCAGCGGCGTCGTATCCCACTCTTCCTGATACTGATTCCCCTGTGTCTGATACGGCATACCGTCTCTCGTCTGTTCCCCATAAGAATAGGAAATATCTTCCTTCGGAGCCTGAGTTTGTTCCCGCTGTTCCTGATCAGGCGCAGTATATGGCTGTTTCGGCATTGTCTCTTCCTTCATAGGAACCACCTGCTGCTCCTCCGGCTGCTGAGTCACCGGAGCATCACCTGCACCGGTCTGCTCTGTCATTACTTCTTCTGTATTTTCAAAATTATTTTTATTCTCTTCCATGTGTCTGACTACCCCTTTCGCTTGTTTCATTTTATCATGCTTTTTTCGTCAGCACAACAGAAATCCCCGATTTCACAGAATCTGCATAACTTGACGCCCGTATAAGCAGTCTTAGAACGTAGTGCGGAACTGAAGCGAGACAGCGCAACGAGTGTGCATGCAGGCGGCAGTTCGGTGTGAGCAGCGTAAACTTTACATGATCCGTCCCAGGGCCTGATAAATCCGGTTCAGCAGATTTCCCGGATAGTAGCTCATAGGAGGTTCTCCCGGGAAGTATCGGATCATCCGGTAAATGTAAAATACAAGCATGCCTGCCAGAAGCAGAATCAGCCATTTTTGAAGAGAGCGGACTTCTTTTTGAAGCACGTATCTCCGGATTACAAATGCCGCTGCAAGAAACGCAATGCCGTATATAAACGGGTTCAGATACCATGCGTCCGCGAATTCACCCCGAAGGAGACAGAACCCTGCTCTGGAAAGCCCGCATCCCGGGCATGGCAGGCCGGTGACCATAACAAAAGGGCAGGAAGAGTAAAAGAAGTTCTTCGCGAGAAAAAAGTAAACCGCCAGCACAAGGATGACATACCGGATACTCCAAAGATCCGCTTTTATCATCCTGATGCTTTCCATTAGCCGTTTCTTTCTGCTCATTGATTCTTTCCTCTTCCTGCCCTCATGGGATCAGTGACTCTTTTCCGTCCCGGCTGACGCCAGACCGTAGTCATCAGCTGATAATCTTCTTCGGACATTTTTCCGCGCATTTTCCGCAGTTTGTACACTTTTCCGGATCAATGTGTGCCACATTATTTGTAACAGTCACCGCGTCAAATTCGCAGACTTTTTCACACATCTTACATCCGATACATCCTACAGAACATACACTCATTACATCTTTTCCCTTGTCAAGGGAACTGCACTGTACAAGATGTTTCTGCTCATACGGTACAAGCTCAATCAGATGCCGCGGACATGCTGCCACACATTTTCCGCAGGCCTTACATGCTTCCTTATCTACAACCGCGATTCCATCCTGAATATGAATCGCGTCAAACGGACATGCTGCCACGCAGCTTCCTTCTCCAAGACATCCGAATGTACATGCTTTCGGTCCTCCGTTCTGCATCATGTTGACCATGACACAGTCCTTTGTTCCGGTGTACTTATAATTTTCTTTTGCCTTTTCGCATGTACCGGCACATTTCACAAAAGCAACCATCTTTGTCATCTCTCCTGCGTCCTGACCCATGATCGCTCCTACTTTCGCGGCAACCGGCGCGCCCCCTACCGGGCAGGCATTGACCGGAGCCTCTCCTTTGACAATCGCCGCCGCAAGCCCGGAACATCCTGCGTAACCGCAGCCACCACAGTTGTTTCCCGGAAGCACCCCGGTAATTGCCTCTTCACGCTCATCAACTTCCACCGCGAACTGCTTTTCTGCGACTCCCAGGAAGACACCGATGAACAAACCTACACCGCCGACAATCGCGGCAGCAATGAGTATACCTGTCATAATCCATTTTCCTCCCTTAAATCAAACCTGAAAATCCAAAAAACGCAATGGACATCAGCGCTGCCGTAAGCAGAACAATCGGCGTTCCTTTAAATGATTCCGGCACGTCATTATGTTCTGTCTTCTCACGGATTCCTGCCATGATTACGATTGCGATTGTGAATCCGACCGCTGTCGCAAATCCATTTACCACACTGCTTAAAATGTTGTATTCATACTGTACGTTGTTCAAAGCCACACCAAGTACTGCACAGTTTGTAGTGATCAGCGGCAGGTACACACCCAGCGCCTGATAAAGCGACGGCATGGACTTTTTCAGAAACATTTCCACGAACTGTACCAGCGCGGCGATCACAAGAATAAATACAATCGTCTGCAGATATTCGATATTCAACGGCTGCAGGATAAATTCATATACAACACTTGTACAGAAGGATGCGATCGTAATAACGAAAATAACCGCTCCGCCCATACCGGCCGCTGTTTCAATCTTCTTTGATACTCCAAGGAACGGGCAGATTCCAAGGAACTGGCTCAGCACGACGTTATTAACAAGTGCAGAACCTACTGCAATGATAAATAATTCTTTCATCTGTTCCCCCTCCTATTCCTTGTCCTGACCGGAAGAAAGTGAAGAAGCACATCCGCCGCAGGAAGCGCATCCGCCTTCCGCGCAGCCGCCCTGAGGCTTCACAACTTTCTTGCCTTTCTTTTCCATATTGTTCATGATCTTGTTTCTTGTGGCTACCAGCATGGATAACACGATAAACGCGCCCGGCGCCAGGATAAAGATCGTGATCGGTTCATAGGAGGACGGCATGATCTGGAAACCGAATACCTGGCCCGCTCCCAGAATTTCTCTTACGATACCGATGCAGGTAAGTCCAAATGTAAATCCAAGTCCCATCCCAAGGCCGTCGAACAGAGACGGAATAATCGGGTTTTTGGACGCGTAGCTTTCCGCACGTCCAAGAATGATACAGTTTACAACGATCAGAGGAATGTAAAGCCCAAGCGAATCATAAAGGCTTGGCACAAATCCCTGAAGAAGGAACTGTACAATCGTTACGAAAGATGCAACGACTACGATAAACGCCGGGATACGGACTGAATCCGGAATGATTTTCCGAAGTGCGGAAATCATCATATTGGACAGTACCAGTACCACCGTTGTGGAGAGTCCCATTCCGATTCCGTTGATGGCGGAAGTCGTTACCGCAAGTGTCGGACACATTCCGAGCATCATGACGAAAGTCGGGTTCTCTTTGATAATACCATTATATAAACGTTCGACACATCTATTCATCTGCACTGCCTCCTAACACATTCTGATAATATCCAAGAGACGCATTGACCGCTCCTGTCACCGCTCTGGTAGTGATTGTAGCACCGCTGATGGCATCGATCTGTTCTCCCTCGCCTCCGTCTTTTGAGACATAGAAATGATCGGTCTGCTTGCCGGAATACTGCTCGTAGAATTCCGGTTCGGAAGCTTTCATACCAAGTCCTGCAGTCTCATTGATGGAAAGAATCGCGATTCCGTTTACTGTTCCATCATTCTGGATTCCAACGGACACCTGAATATCCCCGCCGTATCCGTTCGGGTCGGTAGCTGTGATCACGTATCCGATCGTTTCGCCGCCCTGTTTTGCCTCGACTGCTTCATTGATCTCTGCACCGTCATCCACGCCTGCCGCCTTGACAGCTTCCGCCGCCTCTTGGGCATCTACCTCCAGGGCATCAAAGGAATCCGCATCCTCGAATACCTGTTTGTATGCTTCCTGCTTTGCCTCTTCCTGTGCGTTGGCAATCGGAGCCTTTGTAATCTCATATACCGCGCCGAGGGCCACTCCGGAAACAAGTGTGATAATTGTCAGGATAATTGTATTTTTAATAATCTTGTTCATTATTTCTCTCCTCCTTTACCGAATGGTTTTGGAAGAGTAACCTTCTCGATCAGCGGAACAAGGATATTGCCGATGATGATCGCATAGGAAACTCCCTCTGCAGATCCTCCGAAAAGACGGAACAGTCCTGTCAGGATACCAAGAAGGATACCGTAAATAATCTGACCTTTCTTCGTGATCGGGCTTGTCACGTAGTCTGTTGCCATGAACCATGCGCCAAGCATGATACCGCCGCCGCAAAGGTGCGCGGTGATGAAGCTCCAGTCAAATCCGTGGCCGCCGAAAATTGTGATGAAGATCACAAATGTCACAAGATAGGATCCCGGAATTCTCAGATCAATGATTCCTTTCAGAAGAAGGATAATCGCACCGATCATGATCGCGATAACGGATGTCTCACCGATTGTTCCCGGGATCTGACCGATGAACATTTTCATTGTGTCTACGTTGGCAATGGAGCCGTCCGCACGCATGGTTGCAAGCGGAGTTGCTCCGGTTACACCGTCATATGTAAAGGATGTCATTCTTCCTGTGAAAGAAATCAGGAGGAAACATCTTGCAGCAAGAGCCGGGTTCATAAAGTTCTGTCCCAGGCCTCCGAAGAGCTGCTTGACAATCAGAATCGCAAATACGGCTCCCAGAACGCCCATCCACCATGGAGCGGACGCCGGAAGGTTCAGTGCCAGCAGAAGTCCTGTGACTGCCGCACTCATGTCTTTGATTGTCACTTTTTTATGCATCAGCTTCTCATAAAGATACTCCGTAAGCACAGCCGCTGCCACTGTCACCACGACAAGAATCCACGCATTCTGATCACGGAAATTCCAGATTCCAAAAAGGGTTGTCGGCAGAAGCGCGATGATCACCCACAGCATGATATTTTCTGTAGTGTCTTTGGCCCGTATGTGCGGAGATGCCGAAATATTAAACTGTTCGTTCACTTTGTCCACCTCTCACTTTCTACTTTTTCTTCCTGTTCGCCAGAACGGTCTTTCTCATGGAGCTGATCGCCTGCTTCAGCTGCCGTTTTGCCGGGCAGACATAGCTGCAGGAACCACATTCCATACATTCCACACCGAATTCTTTTTCAAATGCCGCCTCGTCATGACGCTCTGCATAATCTGCAAGTCTGGACGGGATCAGACGGCTCGGACATGCGTCAATACATCTGCCGCAGTTGATACATGCTGACGGCTCATACATTGCCACCTCATCCTTTGTCAGGCATAAAATCGATGAAGAAGTTTTCGTGACAGGAACATCCAGAGTAAACATGGCAAATCCCATCATCGGTCCTCCGGAAATCACTTTCTCAGGAGCCCCTTTCAATCCGCCTGCCGCCTTGATCAGCTCCTGCTGATTGATGCCAAGCGGAACCTTAAAGTTGCCCGGTTCGGCAATTCCATCTCCACTGACTGTCACAACACGGTCAATGCATGGTCTTCCGTTGACTACCGCATCGTAAATGTGAATGATTGTCTCCACATTGTCTACGACACATCCAACATCCGCCGGAAGCATGGAAGAATTGATGGCTCTTTTTGTCACTGCATAGATCAGCTGGCGCTCACCGCCCTGCGGATATTTGGTCATCAGTCTGACCACTTCCATCCTCGGCTCACCGCTTGTCAGCTGTTCCAGCTTCGCGATACAGTCCGGCTTGTTATCCTCCACCGCAAAGATACCCTTTGCATTATCGAAAAGCTTCAGAATCACGCGCATCCCCTCTACAAGCTCTTCCGGATTTTCCAGCATTCTGCGGTAGTCGGCTGTAATGTACGGCTCACACTCCGCACAGTTTGCAATGACGTATTCGATTTTCTCCGGCTCCTTCGGTGAAAGCTTCACCCTTGTAGGGAATCCGGCACCGCCCATTCCGACAATTCCGGCCTCTGAAATCAGATTCAGAATCTCTTCTTTGGTAATCAGATCCAGCGATCTGGTATTCAGCCTTTCAGCTTCCGTATAGGTCCCGTCATTCTCAATAATAATGGACGAAACCTTTCCCCCGGTCGGTGTAAAGTACGGAGCAATCGCCTTCACCTTTCCGGAAACAGATGAATAGACCGGGGCAGAGACAAACCCTCCGGCCTCTGCAATCTTTTGTCCTTTCAGAACCTGATCTCCGACCTTGACAATCGGGGCTGCCGGAGCACCAATGTGCTGCGAAAGCGGAAAGACCAGATCTCCTTCAGGCATGACTTCGACAATCGCCTTGTCCTTGGCCAGACTTTTTCCATCATTCGGATGTATTCCACCCTTGAAAGTTAAAAGTCCCATCTTTTTTTCCTCCTCGTTCTTTTTTTAACATATGTAAAAACATGAAAAAATAGAGACTAAAGCAAGTAGCCTCTATTTTTACTCTGCAGCATTTATATATGCATCACAACCGGTAGTACTACTCTGCCTCTGCAACTTCCTCTTTTGCTTCCTCAGCAGCCGGCTCTAACGCTTTCATGCTTAAACTGATCTTCTTTTCTTCTTCGTTTAAATCAACGACTTTCGCTGTGATTTCCTGTCCGACTTTCAGAACGTCCGCAGGTTTCTCAACATGCGCTCTTGAAATCTGAGATACATGAAGGAGTGCGTCAACACCCGGTACCAGCTCTACGAAAGCACCAAAATCTGTCATTCTGGCTACTTTTCCTGTTACGACATTTCCCACTGCATAATCCTCAGTTGCGTGAAGCCATGGATTTGTCTCCGGGAATTTCAAAGATAATGCGATCTTTGTATCGTGAACATCTTTTACAAGTACTTTTACTGTCTCTCCTACATGGAACAGTTTCTTCGGATTATCGACACGTCCCCAGGACATCTCGGAAATATGAAGCAGTCCATCTACTCCGCCGAGATCGATAAATGCACCGAAATCTGTAATATTCTTTACAACACCTTCTACTGTATCACCTGCATGCAGGTTTGCAAAAATCTCTTTCTGTTTTTCTGCTTTCTCAGCAACAAGAAGCTGTCTTCTGTCACCGATGATACGGTTTCTTCTCGGATTGAACTCGCTGATTACAAATTCAATCTCCTGTCCCTGATATTTGCTCAGGTCTTTCTCATATGTATCTGATACAAGACTTGCCGGGATAAATACTCGTGCTTCTTCAACAACAACACTCAGGCCGCCGCCAAGAATCTGTGTAACCGGCGCTTTGAGTACTTCTTTATTTTCGAATGCTTCCCTGAGTCTTTCATTTCCTTTTTCAGCTGCGAGTCTCTTGTAGGTCAGTAATACCTGGCCTTCCCCGTCGTTTACTTTTAAAACTTTCGCTGTCATGGAATCTCCAACAGATACAATGGTTGTCAGGTCTACGTTCGGTTCGTTTGTATATTCGCTTCTGGAAATAATTCCGTCTGCTTTGTATCCGATGTTTAAGATGATCTCATCCGGTTTCACATCGATTACTGTACCTTCTACAACCTCTCCATTGTGTATTGTCTTAAAAGATTCCTCTAACATTTGTTCAAAAGTTAAGTCTGACATTATTTTGAACCTCCTCAATTATATTATTGGGCGTGGATGCCCCTGCTGTAATACCTACTGCTTCCACGGACTTTAACTTTAATTGATTCATATTCAAATCGTCAAGAGTCTGTATGTAGTACGTATTTTCACATGCCTTCTTACATATTTCAAACAATTTCTGGGTATTGGAACTGTGTTTGTCACCGATCACAATCATCGCGTCCACTTCGTTTGCAATATGTTCAGCCTCTGTCTGACGCTCTTTTGTGGCATTGCAGATTGTATTTAAAACACTTATATCATACCTCGTTTTCATAAGAATTTCAACTAAATATTTGAATTTATTGTAATTAAATGTCGTCTGCGAGACAATACAGATTTTATTGTCTGACTCATCTTTTAATTCTGTATTCCCAAGGCAAAATTCCCTTGCTTCCGCCTCACTTTCGATCACGCTCACCCGGTTTCCGGCCCATCCGCGGATCCCTTTCACCTCCGGATGTTCCGGATTTCCGATGATAATAATGTACTTTCCTGCTTCGCTTTCCCGCTTCACAATATCGTGGATTTTTTTCACGAACGGACAGGTCATGTCCGTGTACCCGATGTTATTTTTTTCCAGAATATCATAAACGGTTTTTCCGACTCCGTGAGAACGGATAATGACATGTCCTTCCCGGAGCTCCATCAGCTCTTCTTCTGACCGGAGCACTTTGACCCCTTTCTTTTCCAGATCTTTTACGACCTCTTCATTGTGAATGACCGGACCAAAGGTATAAATATCCGGCACATTTTCTTCGCCGGCGTCCAGCCGTTCCTTTCGCTGCCGGGCCTGCTCGTAAACCGTGTCTACAGCACGTTTTACCCCAAAACAGAACCCCGCCGTTTTTGCGAGTTTAACTTCCATACTCTGTTCTCCTGTTTCTACCTATTATAATAAATCCAGCCAAAGCCGCCAGCAGAATTCCTGCCAGTGCCCCGGATGAATCAATCATCACATCCGTCACCATTCCTGCCCGTCCCGGGACAAAAATCTGATGAAACTCGTCTGTCGCCGCATAAGCCGTACTGATTCCCCACGCAGTCGCAATCATCCGCTTTCTGCTCCATGTGTCCTGACAACGGCATCTCATAAACACAAGAATGCCAAGAATGGCATACTCCGTCGCATGAGCCGTCTTCCTGAGCGGATAATTAATTGCCTCTGCAAATGCCTCCTGCTTCTCTTCCGGCCATTCTTCAAAATCTTTCACAAAGATCTGGCCCACCATCCTGCCCACGAAAAGGCTTTCTTTGGAAGACTCGTCGGACGGCTGCGCCGAGAACAAAAAGATCACGACCATCCAGACAGCCACGAGGATTGTCCACATCCGTTTCTTTTCTTTCACACCCTGCTCCCCTTTATGTTTTTCTTCGTGTATTATATCGAAAAGCATATCCGGAAGTCAAGTAACGGGGTGCCTGGAATCACCGGTACAGATTACAAAAAATGATGCTTTATTGATTCCTTTTCAGATTTGGGCTTGAGTTGTTTCGGCATACTTGTCCAGGATTTTCTGCACTTCCTCTTCTGTCATTTCAAGCTCATCTGCGATCTGTGTGAGATCTTTGCCCTTTGCCTGCTTTTTCTGAATCTGATTGATTAAAAGCTGCTCCCTTCCTTCTTCGCGGCCTTCCTCACGTCCTTCCGCACGTGCTTCTGCGATTTCTTCCCACTTCTGCATATATTTCACTCCAATCTCTTCATTGGATTTGATCTGCTGCACAGCTTTCTGGATCTTCGTCACCTTTTCGCTATGGAACATTGCTTCCTGCAGTTCATTGGTCTTCTCCACATAGCTCAAAAATTCAATCAGTTCCGGACGTACTTCCTCTTTATTCTTTCCATGGGTATTTAGAAAGATGCGGGTTGCTCCATCCTGTATCTGGATTTCTTTGTCTTCCTCACAGAAAGCTTTGATTGTATACTGATATCTTCCTTTTCCAAACAAGTCAAAGGGCATAATCATGATGATATACGTATCATTTAACGCATTATAACTCTGCTCTCCCGGAACCAGCAGGGAACTGTCCAGCAGGCCCTGATAATACCTGCTTCGCTTTTCTAAGTCATCCCTCCAGTTTTGCTGCATTCCTCATCTTCCATCAGCTCAGCAAACAAAAAACGGTCTAACAGCCTCAAATCCTTTAATGGTTTTATTTTGTTTTTCTGCATTTGTTTCTCCTTTTATTGTACATAAATCTCCGGGGTAATTCAATTGATTAGATATAGAATTCTTGTTTCGATTTGATAATCTCGTTTGATTTGATTCTTAAGATACTTGGGAAAAGGAACTGTCTTACAGTCTTTTCCCAAGTCTAGAAATTCTGATTTGGTCCTATAAAACAAATTGTATTCTTACTGTTCTTCGGATTCCTCTCTGATCCGTTCCAAAACGCTCTGTACTTCCTCTTCTGTCATTTCCAGATCTTCCGCGATCTGTGCGAGGCTCTTCCCCTTTTCCTGCTTTTTCCGAATTAATTCAAGAGTATATTCTTCGCGTCCCTCTGTTCGCCCCTCTGCACGTGCTTCTGCGATTTCTTCCCATTTCTGCATATATTTCACTCCAATCTCTTCATTGGATTTGATCTGCCGCACAGCTTTCTGGATCTTTGTTACCTTTTCGCTATGGAACGTTTCTCCCTGCAGTTTATTGGTCTTTTCCACATAATTCAGGAATTCAATCAGTTCCGGGCGGACTTCTTCTTTGTTCTTTCCGTGTGTATTGAGAAAGATACGGGTTGCTCCATCCTGAATCTGAATACTCTTGTCTTCTACACACGAAGCTTGTAACGTATATTGATACCTTCCTTTGCCGAAAAGATCAAAGGGCATAATCATGATGATATAGGTGTCATTCAGTTTGTTATAGTTCCTCTCTCCCGGTTACAGGAGAGAGCTGTCCAGCAGCCCCTGATAATACCTGCTTCTTTTTTCCAGATCATACCGATGATCCTGCTGCATTTCTGTATCATAGACAGTTCCCTCTTCATCAACGGAGTAAACATCCAGACGAATGTATTTCAGCCACGAAGCGGTCTGGACTTCTTTTTCTGTCTGATTCTTAGGCAGAAGTTGAATCTCTTTCCCCAAAATAATTTCCAGCACTTCTTTGCTGCATTCCGGATCATCCATGACTTCTGCGAACAGAAAGCGGTCTAACAGCCTCAAATCCTTTAATGGTTTTATTTTGTTTTCTTGCATCTTTTTTCTCCTTTTATTGTACCTAAATCTGCGAGGTAATTCAATTGATTAAATATGGAATTCTTTTTTGACGA
>NBJMC04203__coassemble_1053_pt1 | contig 12209 bp, 10 predicted proteins | sample NBJMC04203__metabat2_high_PE_028 | metagenome-assembled genome bin NBJMC04203
GTCTGATCAAACGGCGCACCGTTGCAAATGAAGCGTGCGACGCGGGCAGAGTTACGGTAAACGGCAAGCCGGCGAAGGCATCTACAAAGGTAAAAAAAGGTGACGTGATCGAGATTCAGTTCGGCACGAAAGCAGTAAAGGCGGAAGTACTGGATATTCAGGATACGACGAAGAAGGAAGAGGCAAAAGAGCTTTTCCGTTATATTTAATTCAGAAAAGGAATAAAGGCGGGCGCGGATTCATAGTATATCTCAGAAGCACGTTGGAAGAAGCAGACAGGCTGACAACGAAAGAGAGGTTGAGAGAAGATGATGATGAGCAGCAGTATGATGAGCGTTACAGAAGAGGCACAGGTCCGGAAAGCACACAAACTGGTTGTCAATAACAGAAAGACAAGTCTTGTGACCGGAGTGCTGGATGTCCTGTCCTTTGATCTGAATGAGATTCTCCTGGAGACAGAACAGGGGATGATGATGGTGAAAGGGAGCGACCTCCATGTCAACCGGCTCAGTCTGGAAAAGGGAGAAGTCGACCTTTCCGGAAATATTGACAGCATTACATATTCAGATATGAAACAGACGACCAAACAGGGCGGAAAATTTCTTGCGCGCCTGTTCCATTAGGAGGCGGGCGATGAGCGGGCTGGGAGTCGAGGCGGATGCATTTTTAAGAGCATTTTTTTCAGGGATGTTCCTCTGTGGGGTATATGAGGTGCTGCGTCTTTTCCGGAGGATTATCCGGCATCATTCTATTGTCGTTTCCGCCGAAGATTTTCTGTACTGGCTGTTTTGCGGATTCTATCTGTTTGGCGAAATCTTTCAGACAAGTTCCGGAGAAATCCGGTGGTACTTTATCGCGGGAACTGTGGCAGGAGCAGTCGCCTTTTTTGCGGTTTTGTCAAAAACCGGCAAGTTCTGCGGAAAGATTTTTGAGAAAAAAACTGGAAAACACGGAAAAAGAGTTGATTAATCGTGGGAAAAAGGATACTATTATATGTATAACCTGGAACAACCTGAATCGACGGTGAGGTAAAGATGAAGATTTTTAAGAAAAAAACACGCACGTCTCAGAAGGGACCGCGGTTTTCCAGATATAAAGGAAGCGTTGTATTTATATCCTGTATTCTGCTTGTGCTTACGGCGGTGACGACCGTGCACAGCATTTCGCTCGGAGCTGAACTGCAAGACAAAAATGCGCAGATCACAGAGCTGGAAAAAGAGAAGAAGGCAGAGAAGCAGCGCACAGAAGAGATCGAAGAGTACAAAGAATATGTAGGGACGGATGAGTACGTCGAAGATACGGCCAGAGACAAGCTCGGCATGGTAAAGGAGAATGAAATTCTCTTTAAAGCTGAGGAATAATGATATGACATTGCACACAGAAGATAGCTTTGGGAAAGACTGATTTCCCGAAGCTGTTTTTTATTCTATTCAGGCAAAGTCTTTTCACGATACAGATATAAGAAGGGGCAGAAGATGGAAAAGAAGAGTTGTATGATGAATCCTTATGTGGAGCAGATGGAGAAATTCGGGAGATCGCTGGAGCATCTGGCGGATACGTTTTTCAGAATGGAAGAAAGGAAAGGGCAGTTTACCTCCGGCGAGGTGGAAGAAATGTTTTCCAGGGTATCTGAGAACGTGTGCAGAAACTGTGAAAACCGGTCCTGGTGTCTGGGAGAAAACAGGGTGCGGACGCATCAGATGGTATATGAAATTTTAAAAACTGCGGATGAATACGGAGCGGAACTGAATATGGATCTGAAAAAGAGGCTTCAAAGATACTGTATCCTGGCGCCGCGTTTTCTACGTGAGACGATGGAAACATTTCAGGATGCCAAGCAGGCGATGTTCTGGACCAACCGTATTGTACAGAGCAGAGAAGGATGCGCGGTGGAACTGGACGCCTTTGCGCGACTGATCCGGCATGCGACAAGGGAGCTGGACGCGAGCATTTTTTCGGATGAGCGTCTGGAAAAGCGGATCAGGACAAAGCTGAAAAACGAGAATATGCGGATACTGAGCATGGTCTTTTTGATGACACCGCAGGGAAGATATGAAATCCATCTGACCGCAAAGGCGGGGAAAGGACAGTGCGTCAGTACGAAAGAACTGGCACGGGTGCTGTCGGCCTGCACCGGACGGATCATGGAGCCGGCAAAAGACGAGAGAAGATCGCTGGGGCAGGAGTATGCGACCATTGTTTTCCTGGAGATGCAGCACTACTATACGCTTCAGGGAGTGGCAAAGATCGGAAAGGGGTGCGCGGATATTTCCGGGGACAGCTTTTCCATGATGGAGCTTCCGGCAGGAAAACAGGGAGCGGTTCTTTCTGACGGCATGGGTTCCGGAGAGGAGGCATACCGGGAGAGCGCCATGGTAGTGGATATGCTGGAGGAACTTCTGGAGGCGGGATTTCCGGCGCGGACAGCTCTGGAGATGATGAATACGGCGCTGGTGATCGGCCGGGAGGAGATCCGTTTTTCCACCATTGACATCAGTATTTTCGATCTGTATGAGGGGACCGTGGATATTTTAAAAGCAGGGGCGTCCACAACTTTTATCCGCCATCAAAATGGAGTGGAGAGGATCTGCTCTACCAATCTTCCCCTCGGGGTGATTCAGGATCTGGAAATCCAGAGCGTACATAAGCATTTGCAGAGCGGGGATTTCGTCATTATGATTACAGACGGCATCATGGATGCGCTTCCGGTAGGGGAGCAGGAATTTCTTCTGGACACTATCATCCGAGGAACAAGCCTGAACAATCCGAAAGAAATGGCGCACCACATCCTGGAACAGGTGCTGGAGTGGACGGGGGAAGAGCCGATGGACGACATGACCGTGCTGGTTGTGGGAATCTGGAGAATATAACTTGCTTTTTACGGAATTATTATATAAGATGAAGAAAAAGAGATACAGGAGAAAACGACGTGGCTGAAGAGAAAAAACGGGAAGGATTGCAGAAAAAAGTGGAATCCTATCTAAGACGATGGAATATGATAGAGCGAGGGGAACATATAGTTGCAGGTATATCCGGAGGAGCTGATTCGGTATGCCTGCTTTTTGTACTTTTGAGCCTGCAAAAGACAATGGGAATCCGGGTCACAGCGGTTCACGTCAATCACATGCTGCGGGGAGAGGAGGCCGACGCGGACGAACGGTTTGTGGAAGAACTATGCAGGCAGCAGAACGTCCCATGCCGTGTGTTCCGGATTGATGTGGCAAAAGAGGCGGAAAAGAGAAAATGCTCCCAGGAGGAGGCGGGCCGGGAAGTCCGCCGGGAAGCCATGCGAAAGGTGATGGTGGAAGAGCATGCGGACAAAATCGCGTTTGCCCACCATCAGGACGATAACGCGGAGACTGTCATTATGAATCTCTGCAGGGGAAGCCGGGTAAAGGGGATGCGGGGGATTCTCCCGGTCTCCGAGGAACTGATTCATCCCCTCCTCTGCGTGGGAAAGGCAGAAATCGAGGCGGCGCTGAAAGAGCAGGGGATTCCGTGGAGAATCGACGCGACCAACCTGGAGGATGCTTACACAAGAAACCGGATCCGCAACAGAGTCATGAAAGAACTAAATGAGATCAATCCGGGAACGGCAGAACATATTTCCAGAATGGCGGAAAAAATGTCTGAGTTGTGGGAATATATGGAAGCCGAAACGGGAACATATATTAAAGAATGTGTGAAGGAAACAGACGGCGGAAAGCTCATCCGGAAAGCGGAACTGGAAAGAGTTCCGAAGGTGTTCCGGGAGGAAGTTATCCGTTCTGTACTCTGCGAGGTGTGCGCAGGTGAAAAAAATCTGCGGGCGGTTCATGTGCAGGATATCCACGGGCTTATGGAAAAACAGCCGGGGAGAAGCATATCACTTCCTTACGGAGTCAGAGCACTTCGGACATACGAAGGAGTATTGATACAGAAAAAAGAGAAGATGGGAGAACAGCTGGAGAAAAAAACGGAAATCGGGTTTAAAATGCAGGTCTTTGACCGCCGGGAGGGCGAAAAGTGGCCAGATACCCCCTACACGAAATGGTTTGATTATGATATAATAAAAGGCAGACTTGTCATGCGGACACGCCGGGAGGGTGACTATATTACGGTCACCGCAGACGGAAAGCGTCAGACTTTAAAGAAATTTTTTATTAATCAGAAGGTTCCGGCCGGCAAACGAGATGAAATTCCGCTGATTGCAGACGGGAATGAGATCGTCTGGATCGTCGGGTACCGGCAGAATAAAGCGTATCAGATTACGGAAAGAACAGTAAAAATAGTACAAATAGAGATTTACGGAGGAGAAAAAAATGGCAGAGACAATTAAAGTATTGGTTCCGGAGGAGCAGGTAAATCAAAGGATCGAGGAGCTTGGAAAGAAGATCAGTGAAGATTATGCCGGAAAGCATGTACATCTGATCTGCGTCCTGAAAGGCGGGGTCTTTTTTATGTGTGAACTTGCAAAGAGAATTACAGTTCCGGTTTCCATGGATTTTATGAGTGTCAGCAGCTATGGATCAGGCACGGAATCAAGCGGCGTGGTAAAGATCGTAAAGGATCTGGATGAACCGCTTGAGGGGAAAGATGTGATTATTGTGGAGGATATCATCGATTCCGGCCGCACGCTTTTTCATTTGATGAAGATTTTGAATGAAAGAGGGCCGAAAAGCATGCATATCTGTACACTTCTGGACAAACCGGAACGCCGTGTGAAAGATGTCCACGTTGACTATGTCGGCTTTAATATTCCGGATGAATTTGTAGTCGGCTACGGTCTTGACTATGACCAGAAGTACCGGAACCTTCCGTATATCGGAGTGGTCGAAGGAGTAGAATAGAAAGGAGAAAAAGGAAGGTTGAATAATAAAAAGAACAGAGGCTTCGGCAGCGTATCAGTACTGATATTCATCGTGCTGATCTTCCTTGCTTTCTGGGTAACCAATCAGTCACAGCAGAGAAGCAGGACGCTGACGCTGGATGAATACCATGAGGCCGTCGAAGGGAACCAGGTGGAAAGCGCTGTCATCTATCAGGATCAGGCAGTTCCGACGGGTCAGGTTGAACTTTTGATGAAAGATTCCGGAGAATACCGGTATGTCAATATTTCCAATGTTCAGAACGAACAGAATTATCTGGAAAGTGAAGGAATCAGCTGTGAGTTAAGTGAAGTACCGGGTGAAAATGTATTTCTGACATCGATTCTTCCAACGATCATTATGGTAGGCGCGATTTTCCTGCTTTTCGCATTTATGCGAAGACAGAGCGGCGCAGCTGACGGAGGAGCGGGTGCCAAAGCAATGAATTTCGGAAAGAGCCGGGCCAGAATGAGTACGGATAAAGATAAAAAAGTCACATTCGATGATGTGGCAGGACTCAAAGAGGAAAAAGAGGAACTTGAGGAAATTGTGGATTTTCTGAAAAATCCTCAAAGATATATTCAGGTAGGGGCGAGAATTCCGAAAGGAGTACTGCTGGAAGGACCTCCGGGAACAGGTAAGACACTGCTTGCGAAGGCTGTAGCCGGAGAGGCGGATGTACCGTTCTTTACGATTTCCGGTTCAGACTTCGTGGAAATGTTTGTCGGAGTCGGAGCATCCCGGGTAAGAGATCTGTTTGAAGATGCCAAGAAACATGCACCGTGTATTATTTTTATCGATGAGATTGACGCTGTTGCAAGACGCAGAGGAACCGGTATGGGAGGCGGACATGACGAAAGAGAGCAGACACTGAACCAGCTCCTTGTGGAGATGGACGGATTCGGAGTCAATGAGGGCATCATTGTCATGGCTGCGACGAACCGGGTAGATATTCTGGATCCAGCAATCCTGCGTCCGGGACGATTTGACAGAAAGGTTCTCGTAGGACGTCCGGATGTACAGGGAAGATTTGAGATTCTTGCCGTACACGCAAGATCCAAGCCGCTCGGAGATGACGTTGATCTGCGGCAGATCGCGCAGACGACAGCCGGATTTACCGGGGCGGATCTGGAAAACCTGCTCAATGAAAGCGCGATTTACGCGGCAAAGCAGGCCCGCATGTACATTACACAGGAGGATATCCGGCGGGCATTTGTCAAAGTCGGAATCGGCGCGGAGAAGAAGAGCCGTGTGATTTCAGACAAGGAAAAGAGGATTACGGCCTACCATGAGTCAGGACACGCGATCCTGTTCCATCTCCTACCGGATGTTGGTCCGGTCTATACAGTTTCCATCATTCCGACAGGAAACGGTGCGGCAGGATATACGATGCCGCTTCCGGAAAAGGACGAAATGTTCAACACAAAAGGGAAAATGCTTCAGGACATCACGGTTTCCCTTGGAGGCCGGGTGGCTGAAGAAATCATCTTCGATGACATTACCACAGGAGCGTCACAGGATATTAAACAGGCTACAAGCCTCGCAAAAGCGATGGTGACCAAGTTCGGCATGTCAAAGGAGGTCGGCTTGATCAATTATGACAATGACAGCGACGAAGTCTTCATAGGAAGAGACCTTGCCCATACAAGGGGCTACGGTGAAGCGGTTGCAGGGAAGATTGATGAGGAAGTGAAACGAATTATTGACGAATGTTATGAAGAAGCAAAGACAATAATAAATGAGCATATGGACGTATTACACAAGTGTGCATCTCTCCTTCTGGAAAAAGAAAAAATTTCCAGAGAAGAGTTTGAAAGTTTATTTACAGAAAGCTCTCAGGAAGAACAGATGCTGCCGGAGTAGATACGGGAAGAAAGGGAGTATGTTTATGAATAAACAGGCATTATTTTGTGATGGGACGGGAGTATATGTCATCCCGCCGGAACCGGTAGAAAATCAGAAGATAATTTTAAGATTCCGAACGGCGAAAGATGATGTGCAGGAAGTAAAAGTGGTCACAAGTGAGGCCTGTTTTTCTATGGAAAAAGGGCAGTCATCAGAAGTTTTTGATTATTATAATACCCGTATTCAGATAGGAAACGAGCCTTTGAAATATCACTTTGAAATTCGGGGAAATGATGGAGAAGTGGTGTATTTTAACCGCTACGGGGTAGTCGAAGAGCCGATGAAGACCTACGAGTTTGTGTTGATTCCCAACTTCTCCACACCGGAATGGGCCAAAGGGGCGGTAATGTATCAGATCTATACGGACCGTTTTTATAATGGAGATCCGGATAATGATGTTGTGACAGGGGAATACTATTATCTTGGAGCCAGATCCGAGAAAGTAGAAGACTGGAACCAGAAACCGGCCAAGGCGATGGCGATCCGTGAATTTTACGGCGGGGATCTTCAGGGAGTGCTTGATAAGCTTGACTACCTGCAGGAGCTCGGTGTTGAAGTCATATATTTTAACCCGCTGTTCGTTTCGCCGTCTAATCACAAATACGATATTCAGGATTATGATTATATTGATCCGCACTTTGGCAGGATCGTAAAAGACGGCGGAGAGATCCTTCCGGAGGGGTGTGCGGACAACAGTCAGGCGACAAAATATCAGGTACGAAGTGCCGGAAGGGCAAATCTGGAGGCAAGCAATCAGTTTTTTGCCCATGTGGTCGAGGAGATTCACAGACGCGGCATGAAAGTCATTCTTGACGGAGTTTTTAATCACTGCGGATCCTTCAACAAGTGGATGGACAGAGAAAAGATCTACCTGAAAGAAGGAACGTATGAGCCGGGCGCATACATTTCAGCGGACAGCCCGTACCGGGACTTCTTCAAGTTTTATAACGAAGATCCGGGCGCATGGCCGGATAACGGAAACTATGACGGCTGGTGGGGTCATGAAACGTTGCCAAAGCTGAATTATGAAGAGTCCGTAAAACTGGAAAACTATATTCTCAGGATCGGGAAAAAATGGGTTTCGCCGCCGTATAATGTGGACGGATGGAGACTGGACGTAGCGGCTGATCTTGGGATGTCAAAGGAATACAATCACGATTTCTGGAAACGCTTCCGGATGGCTGTCAAAAGTGCGAATCCGCAGGCGATTATTCTTGCGGAGCACTATGGAGATCCGAAAGAATGGCTTCAGGGAGATGAATGGGATACCGTCATGAATTACGATGCGTTTATGGAACCGCTGACCTGGTTTTTAACCGGTATGGAAAAGCACAGCGATTTCAGCCGGCCGGATCTGTGTGACAATGCGGATTATTTTATCAATTCCATCACGCACCATATGGCAGCAATGCCGACTCCGTCACTTATGACGGCAATGAATGAACTGTCAAACCATGACCATTCCCGTTTCCTGACACGGACGAATCATATGGTGGGACGTGTTGACCAGCTGGGACATGAAGCGGCAGAGATCTATACGAATCCGGCTATCATGAGAGAAGCTGTCGTGATGCAGATGACCTGGGTAGGAGCGCCGACAATCTATTATGGCGATGAGGCCGGGGTATACGGATTTACAGATCCGGACAACCGGAGAACATACCCGTGGGGAAATGAAGATAAAGAGATGATTGCTTTCCACAAGGAAGTTATCGCTATTCACAAACGTTACCGCGCATTCCGGACAGGATCGCTCAAGATGCTGACCTGGGAAGAAGGGATTCTTGCCTATGCGCGCTTCAATGACAGAAGACAGTTTGTTGTTATCGTGAACAACAGAAGCGAGGCGGCAACAGTCCGCGTACCGGTCTGGCCGGCAGAGATTCCGATGCAGGGATTTATGAGAAGGCTGATCTATACATATGATGAAGGATATACAACAGAGTTTGAAGAGTATATTATAGAAAACGGCGAGATTGTCCTTAATATGGGGAAACATTCCGCAATAATTTTAAAAAAGCGTGAATATTAGCCAAAAACTTGACAAACCGGCATAGATGTAGTAAAAGTTATAAAATAGTACAAGTGCGAACAGACGCAGGAAAGACCTACGAAAGGATAAAAGAACTATGGTCCAGAAAGAGAGTGGAAACGGAAAGCTTCCAGAGAACAGACCGGTACGCCGGCAAAAAAGGCGTGCGGACGCATCCGGTCAGAAGAAGTCCGATTCAGACTATAATTTGGATGAGGGACAGGAACGTACAACGACAAGAAAGCGAAAGACAGAGGGGACAAGACGGAAGATTCCTGACAGACTTACGGAGGAGGAAAAACGGGCAAGAAGATTGAAGGAGATCGGAAGACGTAAAGAACGAAAAGCCGAGCGCGCTGGTGCAGCCAGAGGTATGGTATTTTTCGCATTTCAGCTTGCGGCATCTCTGGCATTCTTGTGGCTTCTGTGCTGGATGGATATTCTGCTTATGGAATACCTTCTGGGAATCGCGGGAGTACTTCTGGTACTGCTTGGAATCACATTGATTTCACAGCTGGCTGTACGGGGAAAGGGCAAGATTGTCGGCAAGGTATTCAGTTTTTTGATGACGATTGTTCTGGCTGTCGGATCTTTTTATGTTTATAAAACCGGCGGGGCGCTCCTGAGCATTGCAGGCGGCGGATCGGAAAGTCATAAGATGGTTGCGGTCGTAAGAGAAAGTGACAAGGCAGAAGAGCTGAGCGACGCAGAAGATTATGTGTTTGGAATCCAGTATGCAACGGATGGAGAAAACACTGATAAAGCGCTTTCTAATATCAATAAGCAGTTGAAAAAGAGCATCGATACCGAAGTGTTTGATAATATGGAAGAGATGGCGCAGGCTCTGATGGATGAAGAGATCGATATCATTGTTTATGATTCCAACTATCAGAATACGATGGAGAAAGCGTCAGAAGGATTCGGCTCCAATACAAGGGTGATTTACGAATATACAGTAGAAGAGACGCAGGATGTTTCTCTGGATGTTCCGGTTCAGTCAGAGCCGTTTACCGTGTATATCAGCGGTATTGATATCTACGGAAATGTGGAGGATTCCAGCCGAAGTGATGTTAATATCATCGCCACGGTCAACCCGACAACGCATCAGATTCTGCTGGTAACGACTCCGCGAGACTACTATGTGGAGATTCCGGGTATTTCCGGCGGCATGAAGGATAAGCTGACACATGCAGGAAATTACGGGGTGGATGTTTCGATTGATACACTGGAAGAGCTGTATCAGGTATCAATTCCGTTCTATGCGAGACTGAATTTTACCTCCTTTATCAATATTATTGATATTCTGGGCGGTGTAGACGTAGAGTCTGAATATGCCTTCACAACAGGCACCGACGCCGGAGCTGTTGTTGAAATTCAGGAAGGCACGAATCACCTGGACGGTCAGGAGGCACTTGCGTTTGCAAGAGAGCGTCATGCGCTTGTAGACGGCGACAATCAGCGTGGAAAGAATCAGGAGGCACTGATTACCGCAATGATCAAAAAGATGGTATCTCCATCCATGATCGTAAAGGCGGCTGATATCCTTGACGAGGCAGCCGACAGTGTAGAGACAAATATGTCCATGAAACAGATCCGGGCACTGATCAAACAGCAGCTCAGCGATCACTCAGACTGGCAGATCTACTCGATGGCAGCCGACGGTATCGGCGGTCAGGAGATGTGCTATTCGACCGGAAGTCAGTATCTTTATGTGACGATCCCGAATGAAGACACTGTGGCCGAGATTGCGGACATGATTAACAAGGTGGAGGCCGGAGAGATGATCGAAGGCTCTGAGACGGCTGATGGAACCTGATAACCAACGGTTACGATTAAGATTTATGATACAAAAGAAAACGCAAGGGAAATTTTCCTTGCGTTTTTCTTTGGAATGTGGTATAAATAATTATTGGCAGGGCATGATACCCTGTATCATAAGGATGGATTCCCGAGTGGCCAAAGGGGGCAGACTGTAAATCTGTTAGCAACGCTTTCGGTGGTTCGAATCCACCTCCATCCACTTTGCCGCAGTGGCGGAACTGGCAGACGCACAGGACTTAAAATCCTGCGGGACTTATCCTCCCGTACCGGTTCGATTCCGGTCTGCGGCAGCTCTGAAAAAGCGTTAAATTCGTTAAATAGCGGATTTGGCGCTTTTTTCTTTTTATGGAAACATTGTACAATGTTGTAAAGCAGAGCTTGTATCGGAGAACGCGCATGAGTAAACTTATTTGTTGTGACGGTGAAATGGACAGAGATCCATTCAAAGAATATTTGAAAGAAGCCGAGCCGGATAAAATCAGCAGAGGGTATGCCTGGAGTACCGCAATAGGATTGCAGGCGGTAGACGGATTACGTCCGTCTCAATATCTGATCAATACCGCTGTTCAAAATATTGAAGGAAAGATTTCTTTGAAAGAGGCCCAAAATCTTATTGACAGCTATTATGAAGAAAAAGCTGAGGATATAGATGACGGCCGTATAGAAGAGGCTGATAAAGTATCAGCACGAATTGCGGAGCTGCTATCAGAAACAGCGTTTTCTTTCACGCCAAATGAATATATCTCTATTCATCGAAGGCTGTTTCAGGGAATCTATGGGCATGCCGGAAAAATAAGAGATTATAATATCACAAAGAAAGAGTGGGTTCTGGACGGGGAAACGGTTTTATATGGAAGCGCCTCTGAGTTAAGGGCTACACTGGGATATGATTTTTCTCAGGAGAGAGAGTTCAGTTATAAAGGTCTTTCGATGAATGAGATTATCCATCATCTGGCGGTATTTGTCTCAAGATTATGGCAGATTCATATCTTTGGCGAGGGCAATACGAGAACAACAGCGGTATTTTTTATTAAATATTTGAAGACACTTGGATTCTCAGTGACCAACGATATTTTTGCAGAGCATTCCTGGTATTTCAGAAATGCATTAGTCCGTGCGAATTACACAAACCTGCAGAAAGGGATTCATGAAACGACAGAGTATCTGGAATTGTTTTTAAGGAATCTGCTTCTGAATGAAAAAAATGAACTTCATAACCGATATTTGCATATAAGTGGACTTTGGAAGATGCAAAAAGTAGACATTGGAGAAGGGAAAGTAGACATTCAGAGCCGTAAAGTAGACATTGAAGGTCTGATTGCAGTGAAAACGACAGATTTTTCGGAAAAGACAATTTCTCATATTTATAGAATGTATGATAAGTTCGGTTTTGACATGATTTTTGGGCGGACCGCAGTTGGTGAACTGCTCGGACTTCAGAATTCAAGTGCCTCCAAGCTGCTTGCTAAACTGCTGAGGGCAGAAATAATAGAGCCGGTGTCCGGTCACGGGAAAGGGAAATACAGGTTTGCGAGAAGATAGATAAATCTGAATTTGAATATCAGTAAATTATGACCTCTCAACAGAGGTTACAGTGTTTTAAT
>NBJMC04203__coassemble_1207_pt1 | contig 10940 bp, 8 predicted proteins | sample NBJMC04203__metabat2_high_PE_028 | metagenome-assembled genome bin NBJMC04203
CTCCGTAATGAAAGTTCCAAGTCCCCGCTTTGTATAACAATATCCTTCCGCTTCCATCTCTTTATAGATTCTTGCCGCCGTATTCGGATTCACCTTATAAAGAACGGCAAGCTCTCTGTTGGACGGAAGCTTTTCTCCGGGAAGCAGCTGTCTGCGGACGATCCGCTTTTTAATATCTCTGATAACCTGCATGTAGATCGGTGCTTCAACACGATATTCCATTTTTGTCCTCCTTTCTGTATCAGTGAACTAGTTAAATAGTACACTAGGATATTATGTTTGTCAATCTGCTTCGACCAATCTTTCGTTTTTCTTAATAATCTTCATAAATGCGCAAAAAAGCTCCGGTCTGAATGTCCTGTGTATCGGACAGTTCAATACCGAAGCTCTCTTTGTCTTAAAAGGCATACAGCCAGTTTGCCTTTTTATAGTAGATAAAAAATGCGACAGAACTCAAAGTCCATGTCAGCGGATAGATCCAGTAAACTACCGCAATGGACGGAATCAAAATCGACACGCCTGTCAGCACCGCCACACGGATCACGCACCAGAAAATCATCATGACAATCATAGGTATAACTGATTTGCCGGCTCCTCTCAGTACCGCCGCTATAGAGTGCGAATACGCCAGCAGGAAGTAGAACAGCGCAGATGTCCGTGCCCTCTCGGTTCCAAATACAATCACCTCCGGTGTCCGGTCAAACGCCGCGACAAAGACCGGTGCCGCAATAAAGATAATAATGCCAATGACCTCCGCCAGAATCATGGCACAGGCAATACCGAATCTTGCACCCTTTTTCGTGCGCTCATAATTCTTCGCTCCCAGATTCTGACTGACAAATGTGGTAAGTGCCATTGTGAAGCTGGTGATCGGCAGGAATCCGAACCCCTCGATTTTGGAGTATGCTCCGCATCCTGCCATGGCCATTTCGCCAAAGGAATTGATATTGGACTGTACTACAACATTTGCAATGGCGATGATGGAATTCTGAAATCCGGATGGAAGACCGAACTGAATCACCTGTTTAAAGATATCCCATTCAAACCGGATTTTCCGCAGGTTCAGACGGTATTCCGCTTTGGACCGCATCAACTGGATCATACAGAGTACAGCGCTGACCACCTGAGAAATATCGGTAGCAAAGGCAGCTCCGCCCACTCCCATATCAAATACCGTAATAAACACAATATCCAGAACTACATTAATTATGGATGACAGAATCAGATAATACAATGGATGTTTGCTGTCTCCCACTGCCTGCAGGATTCCTACGAACATATTGTACATGACAAATCCCGCGGATCCCATAAAGTAGACCCGGAAATATTCCGTTGACTCCGGCATGACATTAGCCGGCGTCTGCATCCAGACAAGAATCTGAGGGGCAAAGAATACTCCGACAATCGTCAGGACGATACTCGCCACGATTCCGAAAGCTACCGTTGTATGTACTGCCTTCTCCACGTTCTCCTGGTCTCTTGCCCCAAAATATCGCGCAATCACAACTCCTGCTCCAAGTGCGATTCCATTGAAAAATCCGATCATCAGATAGATCAGATTTCCTGACGAGCTGACCGCAGCCAGCGCATTGCTTCCAAGAAAATTACCGACTATCAGCGAATCCGCTGTATTATACATCTGTTGAAACAGATTGCCCAGAAAAATGGGCACTGCAAAAAAAGTAATCTTCTTCCAAATTGATCCCTCAGTCATTAGTGTGGCGGAATCACTCTCTCTCATACCATCATTCCCCTTTCTCTTTCCATATTCTTTCGTATGCCTGATACTTCTCTTCCATCTCAGCACGTCTTGCTTTCGGCATGTGAGGAATTGCCTCTTTCAGTTTTCCAAGCGTCTCTTTCAGGGCACCCCAGTCCTCTTTTGCCTTCAGCGCTTCTGCCTCCCATACAAGATAATACGCCTCTTCCTCCGGCCGTTTCTTCATACACGCAAGCAGGTCCAGCGCTTTATCGTATTCCGAGCTCTGGCAGAGTGCAATCGGAAGATAGATCTGCAGTGTCGGAATCATGCTTTCCCACCGTCTTTTGGCCCTGCTGTAGTAGCACAGGAAAAAAATAATCATCTCCCTGCTCTGCTGCCTTTCCACAAATTCTGACAGAATTCTTGCCGTGCGGATACTGTCTCTTCCGCAAAGCCACGCAAATCCCACTGCAATGACCAGTCCAAGGAACCAGATCTGCCAGTTCCCTCTAATATTCGCCGCCAGGCCTGCAATCAGTCCCACGGCCAGGAGTCCAATACACCATCTGAGCTCCCAGATCTGCATTTTCACCAGAAGAGTCTTCTGCACCTGCTCATCAATCCGGGGGGCTTCTGTAAGCTGAGTCTGATCGCGGCATTCCGGGAACAGCCCCATCAGTGTCTTTTTCATCTTTTCTTCCTGCAACCGTCTGCTTTTTCTGCTGAACAGGCTCTGCCAGATAAAAACCAGAGCCGCACACAGTACAATTCCGGCAGTCCTGAGCTGAAAACCCAACGGCTGATACCGGAATACATAAAGGGCCGCCCCTGTGGAGACAAGTGCAGCACTCCCTTCCGCAAGAGCCATCTTCCAGGTTTTGTATTCTTTCTGTCCTTCTTCTCCAAAGCTTCTCACAAATGCAGTCAGGAAAAACAGTGCGGCACATCCTCCTGCAAAAGCGGAGTAAAGGCCTTCCCGTCTTGCCCCATACTGAAAAAACAGGATTCCTCCTTCAAATAAAAGCATTCCCGCAAGAAACAGCGAAAGAATGCAAAGTAATCTCCAAATTTTCTTCGTCATCTTGTCCTCCTATCCTGCTTCCTGCAAAGAATCTGTGATTTCTTTTTCAAATGTAAACTGTTCTCCATCCTCGGACCGGAACAATGCTTTGATCAGATTTCCCTGATCCGTATAATCTCCATCGTCCCCCTGCCCAACGACCATATAATAAACACCGTTTTCCAGATAGAACTGCTCCACCTGGTCAAATGGATTGTATCCCATCTTTTCGATAACCGCATCCGCCTGAGGAAGCGTGATTTCCTGCCAGGTCTGTCCCTGATCGACAGTCCGGTAAAATACACTCTGCTCCTGTCCGGATGCATAATATCCTGTCTGAGCATCGACCCAGAACGCGGCACTTACATTGCTCATCATGCTCTCGCCAGTGGAAATCTGTCTCCATGTTTTCATATCGTCCGTCATCCAGATCCCATAATAATCCGTTCCGAGCGACCGGTCCATAGCAAAAACCGCCACACAGCCATCTCCGATTCTTGACAGGTACGTACCCGCTTTATATCCCAGATCTGTGATCCTGCTCTCCTGCCAGACTGCTCCCTGATCGGTACTGTAAATCATAACAGTCCCCTCACTGTCAAATCCGAGAAATGCGGTAAACTCCGGAGATATCAGATAACTTCCATCCTCCAGGTTTTCATCATACAGGCCGTTTGTCTCCCGGCAGACTCTTTCATAGCCATCCGGTACCTCTGCAAAGGTCCCTCCGCCGTCATAGGTAACATAAAGCACTCCGTCATCAATATAATAGGTCTCTTCTCTGTCTGTCCGCATCGCATAATGCTGGGTTTGAGGTGTCCGGATCTCCTCCTGAAATTCCGGAGACTGAATCTGATAATCCACCGGACGCATTTTTTCCGTAATCTTATAGATTCCGTTTTCCTCCTCCAGTCTTACTACCATCTGTCCCAGGTAAAGATATCTTGAATCAATACCGGACAGGGCATGGTCCGCTCCCTGACCGCCCAGATACACCAGTTCCAGATTCTGAATGATTTCACTGTTCACAGCGGCCGGTACCATGGTGTAATCCAGCTGCACATAACCATTGCCGTCCAGCACTTCCACCTGATTCAGAACGGCATCGTAAATCCGGTATTCGTACGGCACATTCATTCCCTGAAGCGCATCTGTATAATCCGAAAACCATTCCCGGCATGCTTCATCCTCGGATTTTCCCACACCGGCAATTTCCGAACCAATAATCTCAGGTATCTCAAACTGATTCCAGCGAAATTGCGTCCAGGCTCTACAAAGGAGCACCGCTCCTGCAAGGCAGAGAATCCCCGCAGCCAATCGTTTCATCTTTCATCTCCTTTTTACTTTAAGTCGCTGTCACTTTAAGTTACTGTCTTGGAACATTATATCACCTTTTGTTGTGTTATAAAAGCGGTCAATTTTCTTCGATACAAAAAAGCCCTTGAAAATCCCGCAAAACGGGTATCTTCAAGGGCCCTAATACTTTTTAAAAATTACATACCAGCCTGAGCTGCTACTTCTGCTGCAAAGTCGTCAACTTTCTTTTCGATTCCTTCGCCTGTTTCAAAACGAACGAATTTCTTAACAGTAACTTCTGCGTTGTTCTCTTTTGCAACTTTTTCTACATATTTTCCAACTGTCAGGTCACTGTCCTGAACGTATACCTGATCTAACAGACAGAACTCTTTGAGCTCTTTGTTGAGACGTCCGATGATCATCTTTTCGATAATGTTGTCCGGCTTGTTCGGATTTTCTTTCTTAGCCTGAGCAAGAAGGATTTCTTTTTCGTGATCCATGAATTCCTGAGAAACTTCATCACGGGATACGTACTTCGGAGACATAGCTGCTACCTGCATTGCTACGTTCTTTAAGCATGCTTTGATTTCATCGTTTACAACGTTTGTATCAGCTTCTACAAGAACACCGATTCTTCCGCCGCCGTGAATGTATGCAACAACGCATCCTTCAGATGTGATTTTCTCAAATCTTCTGATGTTCAGTTTTTCTCCGATCACAGAGATCTTTTCTGTCAGAGCATCCTGAACTGTCTTGGACGGATCTGCGTTCCATGCCTCAGCCATGAATGCGTCCATATCAGCTGCATCTGTATTCAGAGCCTGATTTACTACAGCATCAACAAATCCCTGGAACTCTGCGTTCTTTGCAACGAAGTCTGTTTCAGAGTTTACTTCTACGATTGCTGCTACCTTGTCATCTTTTACAGCTGCTTTAACAAGACCTTCTGCTGCAATTCTTCCAGCTTTCTTTTCAGCCTTTGCCTGACCATTTTTTCTTAAATATTCAACGGCTGCGTCCATATCGCCGTTTGTTTCACTAAGAGCTTTTTTACAGTCCATCATTCCTGCGCCTGTCATTTCTCTTAATTCTTTTACCATGCTTGCTGTAACTGCCATTTTGCTTTCCTCCTGAATCTTAGTCGAAATGGATTATTCTTCTACAGTTTCTTCTGCCTCTTCAACTGCCTCTGTATCTTCGCCTTCGAATACTTCTTCGCCAGTTGCTCCCTGATTTGCTTCTACAACAGCGTCTGCCATCTTGGAAACGATCAGTTTAACTGCTCTGATTGCATCGTCATTTCCCGGGATTACATAATCCAGTTCTTCCGGATCACAGTTTGTATCAGCGATACCGATCAGCGGAATTCCAAGTGTATGTGCTTCCTGAACACAGATTCTTTCTTTCTTAGGATCTACTACGAAAATAGCGTCAGGCAGTCTCTTCATGTTCTTGATACCGCCAAGGTTTTTCTCAAGTTTTTCCCATTCTTTCTTTAATGCGATAACTTCCTTCTTCGGAAGCACGTCAAATGTTCCGTCTTCAGCCATTGCTTCGATCTCTTTTAAACGCTCGATTCTGCTCTGGATTGTCTTGAAGTTTGTCAGCATACCGCCAAGCCATCTTTCGTTTACATAGAACATTCCGCAACGCTCTGCTTCTGTTTTGATAGCATCCTGAGCCTGTTTCTTTGTTCCTACGAAAAGAATTGTTCCGCCTTCTGCTGCGATATCGGATACTGCCTGATAAGCCTCATCTACTTTTCCAACGGATTTCTGTAAGTCGATGATGTAGATTCCGTTTCTCTCTGTGTAGATGTACTCAGCCATCTTAGGGTTCCATCTTCTTGTCTGATGTCCAAAGTGAACACCGGCTTCCAAAAGTTGTTTCATTGAAATAACGCTCATGTTTCTTCCTCCATATTTGTGGTTTTTTACTTCCGCATGTTTCTGCCTTCCGGAACCGCGCTTTTGCCGGCACCGCCGAAAGTAACCGCATGCGTGTTTTTTTGCAACATTCGTAGTATAACATAGAAAAAACGGCCATGCAAGCCGTTTTTTCATGAATTCTTATATTTTACGTTGATTTTACCAGTATCTTCTGTACCATGGGCTTCCGTAAACGCTCTGAACCTTTACGACATCTCCCGGCTGCGGTGCGTGAATCATCTGTCCGCCTCCGATATAGATACCAACATGTCCAACATAGCATACGACATCTCCCGGCTGCGGGCTGGATACTGCCTTACCGCCTGCTCCAAGAGCGGAGGATGTTCTATCTACGCTGATACCTGCCACACTGTGGCAATATTTTACAAGACCGGAACAGTCAAGTCCTGATCCCGGTGTGTTGCCGCCCCATACATACGGTGTACCAAGACAGCTTCTTGCAGCGCTTACAATCACACTTGCAGCACTTGCATTGCTTGTGCTGGATCCGCCTGAACTGCTGGAACTGGATCCGGAACCTGTACTCGGTTTGGATGTGCTGCTTCCGCTGTTAGATGTTCCACTATTAGAACTTCCACTGCTGGAACTTCCGCTGTTAGAACTTCCACTGCTGGATGTCGTATTCCCCGAGGATGAGCCAGAGGATGTATTGCTGTTCTGGTTTCCCGATGAACCTGACTGGCTGGAAGTCGTATTGGAACTGGAAGAGCTTTCTGCCGCTGCTGCAGCCGCTTCCTCCTGCGCCTTTCTCCGGGCTTCCTCTTCCGCCTTTCTTCTTGCCTCTTCTTCTGCTGCTGCCTGCGCAATCGCTGCCTGAAGTTCCTGATCAAGATTTTCTACTTCTGCCTGTTTCTCAGCCAGTGTCTGACTTAATTGTTCTTTCTGGCTTTCGAAAGATGTCTGCATCTCTTCCAGATTTGCAAGATCTTCTTCCAGGGTCTTTTTCAGGTTTTCAATCTTTTTTGTTGTTTCTACATATTCCTGAAGCTTTTCTCTGTCGTAATTATGTACGGTTTCAATATAGTCTGCCTGATTCAGAAAGTCTGCAATGCTGTTTGATGTAAATAGATCTTCCAGAGCTTTCGTATCGCCCTGTTCATACATATATTTAATCCGGACTTTCATCGACTCATACTGCTGCTGCTGTTTTTCCTCAGCTGCGGCGAGATCTTCTTTCGCCTTCTGGATTTCCTCTCCTTTGCTGACCAGCTTTTCTTCTGTCTCAGAAATCTTGGAAACCATCGTCTGAAGCTGTGCCTGTACAGACTCGACTTCTTTTTCTTTCTGTTCCTTTTCAGCTTTGATTTCATCGGTATTCGGTGCCGCATAAACCGGAGTTGCAAGCATTGAGCTAGCCATCAATGCTATCACCAGTCTCTTCCCAAATTTGTTCATTCTCTTCTCTCCTGTCTAAAACTGCATGTCCGAACTCTTTCGGTCCTTCTTTTTTCACTACAAGGTCTAGTATATCTTATTCTTCTATTCTTTGCAATGTTTTTTAATAATTTTGTAACATTTTTTATGACTATTCCTTCATACAGCCTGAAATCAATGAAATACGTCCAATTCGCACGCCTGAAATCTATGGCTGGCCATGCCCGCTTTTTTTTGTGTTCTCCATATTTCGAATCTGTACAAAGAACACAGACGCCGCAAATGCACAGACAACAGTAATAATTCCCATCCTCAGCGGTGTCTGGAATATCCATTCATACGCATTCGTTTCCGTCAGAAGCACTGAGCCAAGATTTGCTGCACAGTGCAGCAAAACCGGTGCTTTGATACTTTCGTAAGTCTCATAGGCATATGACAAAAGCAGTCCGAATACAAACGCATACAGAAACTGTACAATATTTCCATGCACAACGGCAAAAATCAGCGCGGAAAACAAAATGGCTTTTCTGGCATCTACCATGTCCCGGATTCTTCTGAAAATAACTCCTCTGTACAAGCACTCTTCAAGAACCGGTACAATCACTCCGAGTCCAATCACTTCGATGATCACCGGTGAAGCGTAAAGTCCTGCTGACGTTGTCTGATAAGAAGCGCTGATGCTGCTGATATTGCTCAGAATGAGGATATTGTTCAGCGCAACTCCGGCTGTCACTCCAAGCAGAACTGCATACAGATAGGTCCATGCCGGTGTTTTGCCGGAATCCGGATCCGGTACCGTAAACAACCTTCGGTATTTCTCATCCTTTCTCATCATGTAGATATAAACTGGAAGCGCCAGCACTGCCGCCGCCGACGTAATTTCCGTCGAATGGCTCAGCGCAAATGTCAGTGTTTCTTCCATAAATGTCTGAAACGCAGTCTGGCTTTCATAGGCATGTAGCAGATCTTGTGCACGCGCAGCCAGATAAGCCGCGACAACAACAATATCCACAAGGAAATTGATCGCCCAGTAAATCAAAATCGGAATAATGATTCTCGCAAACGGATTTCCCGGCTGTCTGTTTGGCTGATTATTGAACATTGATTATCTCCTCAAAATATGCTTTGATTTCCTCTTCGTCACCTGTAAGAGAGCCCTGGATCATGCCCGGCTTTCCGCCGCCCCGTCCATGAAATCTCTCGTTCAGCTTTTTGCCCAGATCACGGATATCCCTTTTCTGGCTTCCGATTACATACTGGTACTGCTCGCCCCGTTTCAGGAAAACAGCGCACACAGCAACACTTCGTTCCAGAACGTGATTCATCAGTTCCCGGATGCTGGTCTGATCCAGATCCGTCTCAAACAGGCACTGGCTGTATGTTCCTTCCGGAACCTGCTGTGCCTTCAGGGCAGTCATTTTTCTCTGCAGTTCAATGATCTGATGCTTCTGGTTTTCATTTTCATCCTTCAGTCTCCTGACTGCCTCCGGAAGTTCATCTTCTTTTGCAGAAAGCATCGCCGAAATCTCTTTCATATCTTTTTCGCGTTTTTCATGATCTGCCAGAGCTCTGTCCCCGCTTACCATTGTCACGCGGACTCCACCCTTATAATTCATCATGGCGATCACTTTGATCTGTCCGATTTCTCCGGTAGAGCCGACATGGGTAGCGCAGCAGGCACACCGGTCATACCCCGGGATCCAGACAATGCGCACCTGACCGTCGATTTCAATCTTGCTTCGGTACTCCATTCCTTCCAGTTCTTCTTCGGACGGATAGAGAATCTGAACCGGGATATTCTGGTAAACAGCCCGGTTGGCCTCCTGTTCAATCTCTTCCATCTGCTCTTTTGTGACCGGTCCGTTAAAGTCCATGGTGCACAGATCATCTCCGAGATGAAATCCTACATTCTGATATCCGAACCGTTTATGTACCAGCCCGGACAAAATGTGCTCTGCTGTATGCTGCTGCATTCTGGAAAACCGGATCTTCCAGTCTATCTCTCCGTCGATCGTGCTTCCTGCTTCCAGCGGCTCTTCCGTATAATGGATGACTTTCCCGTCTTTCTCCTGTGTATCCGTCACCCGGATCCCGGAAAGCCATCCGATATCTCCATACTGCCCTCCGCCTTCCGGAAAGAAGGCGGTACGGTCCAGAATTACTTCATATCCATCCCTGCCGGATGCTTCCTGGCAGGAACGAACCGTTGCAGTAAAGGTTTTTGTATAGACATCCTGATTATACAGTCGTTCTGTCATAGTCCTACATCCTTTCCGGCGCTTCAAATCCAAGCAGATCGATGGAGGTCTCCAGAATCGTCCTTACCAGATCAAGCAGTGCGATATATCCCTGCTTCTTTTCTTCATCCTCTTCGCCAAGGATTCTGTTATCATGGTAGAAACGGTTGAAGCTATTTGCCAGATCGTAAATGTAACCGCAGATCTTATGAGGAGCAAGCTCTTCATATGCCTGATCCAGAACTGCGGTAAATTTCGCTGCTTCCAGCATCAGCGCCCGCTCAGAATCAGAGTGCGGTGCTTTCACGGAACATGTATCCAGATTTCCTCCGTTTTCGGCGTATTTATTCAGGATGGATTTGATCCGGACAATGGTGTACAGAATGTACGGTCCTGTATTTCCTTCAAAAGAAGAAAACTTATCCAGATCAAAGACATAGTCTTTTGATGCCTGGTTGGAAAGGTCTCCGTATTTTAATGCTGCAAGTCCGACCATCTGAGCTGTCTTTTCAGCCTCCTCCGGAGCAACTGTCCGGTTTTCCGCAATCTTCTGGGACATCTCTTCGTTGATTTCACGAATCAGATCGGAAAGACGCATGACACCGCCTGCTCTTGTCTTAAACGGCTTTCCGTCTTTTCCATTCATCGTTCCAAAACCGATGAAAGTCAGCTTGGTATCCTCCGGAACAATTCCCGTTTTCTTTGCGCAGCGGAATACCTGTACAAAGTGAAGTTCCTGACGCTTGTCTACCACATAGATTACTTCATCCGGCTGATAGAGTTCTTCTCTTTCCACAAGTGTGGCAAGATCTGTCGTATCATAGAGGGCTGCTCCGTCTGACTTCAGAATCATGCACGGCGGAATTTCCTTCGTATCTGTCTCCTCCTTGACATCGACTACGAGAGCCCCCTGATCCAGATGAGCGCATCCTTTTTCTTTGAGCATTTCCACCATATCCGGAATATACGGCTGTGCATCTGCCTCTCCTTTCCAGAGGTCAAATGTTACATTCAGGTTTTCATAATTCTTTTTCAGATCGGCAATCGATACGTTCATGATGTGCTTCCAGAGTGCACGGTATCCTCTTCTGCCGTTCTGAAGCTCAAATGTCGCTTTCAGAGCTTCTTCTTTATAGTCCTCGTGCTCCTTTGCATAGGCACTTGCATATGGATAGATTTCTTCCAGGTCATTGATTGTAAACGGTGCTTCTTCCGGGTATTCACCGGTGAACTGCTCGTCAAAATACGGAAGATCCGGATTCCGTTTCTGAAGCTCTGTAATGACAAGTCCCATCTGGTATCCCCAGTCTCCAAGATGAACA
>NBJMC04203__coassemble_1293_pt1 | contig 10460 bp, 6 predicted proteins | sample NBJMC04203__metabat2_high_PE_028 | metagenome-assembled genome bin NBJMC04203
ATCAGTTTTGTATACATCTAAATCAGTTGTATACAATTTCTATCTATAAAATATCACTCTTCCACGTACTTGTCAATCATTCTTCGAAAAATAATCTACTATTTTTTATATCATTTTCCCTTGAATTTTCGTTATAAATTGTATACAATAATATTATTAGTATACATTAAAGGAGTGGTCCGCATGGCTGACAAAATTTCTCTGGCCGATCAGGCATATCATACGATCAAAGAGCGGATTCTGAATCTTACCTACCCTCCGGGCATGCAGCTTACGGAGACCATGCTCGCAGATGATCTTCATATGAGCCGTAACCCTATCCGTACCGCACTCAAATCCCTGCATTCCGAGGGACTGATTGTCCGGGACTATTATAAATCCATTACTGTAAAAGAAATTACCGACAGGGATATCCGGGAAATCTATCAGCTTCGGGAACTTCTGGAAGGTGCCGCGTTTAAAGAAATCTTCCAGTCCGGCAAAGCTGAAGAGTTTTCCTACCGGATTGAAGAGCGCGTTGTCCGTATGTGCGCTTGCGCCGGCGACATCTATCAGTGGGAGCTTGCCGATACACAGATGCACATGGAGATTGTCAGTGTATTTGAAAATGAACGGATCAACAGGATCTATGAAAACTATCTGAATGAAGTCATCCGGATGGGCCTTTATTCCGTACGGAACGGACTCCACATCAACAAGGCAAATGAAAATCTTAAAAAGATGATCCGCTACATGCGTTCCAACAATTACGAAAAGGCCTACGAGATTCTGCGAAACGATCATTTTTTGATCGGAAAAAGCAGTGCTTTAAAAAAATAAACAGATTCAAAATGGCAGCCAGCACAGAGAGCAGCAGAAGGAACAGTACTTCTGCCGTTACAAGTGCCGCTGCCATTCCTTTTTTCATGGCTGCCATTTGTTCTTCCTCCTTCTTCTGCCTCTATTATATAAAGTTCAGGTCTTCCCTTCCATCGAATCATCTTACACTTTCCCCTCCAGTCTTACAGTTTTGCAAGAAACGACACAGAAAAAAGCTGACACACCTTGTAAGTAAGCATGCCAGCCTTTCTGTCTGATTTTTATTTCGTAATCGGTTCTGTCTTCTTTTTCTTCATTACAGAATGTTCGATATCATATTCTTTCCGGTCTTTAAACTCCTGAATCTTTCCATCGTTCCAGTTCTGTACCGGACGGTAGTATCCGGTGATCCGGCTGTAAACCTCCGTCTTCTTTCCGCAGTGCGGGCAGGTATACTGTTCGCCGTCAATATAGCCGTGATCCTGGCAGATGGAGTAGGTCGGAGAAATCGTATAGTATGGAAGCTTATAATTCTCGGCAATCTTCCGTACAAGAAGCGCCGATTCCTTCCAGCCCGGAAGCTTCTCTCCCAGGAATGCGTGGAATACGGTTCCCGATGTATAGAGCGTCTGAAGCTCATCCTGAATATCCAGCGCGTCAAAAATATCATCGGAAAATCCAACCGGAAGATGGGAACTGTTCGTATAGTATGGAGTACCGTTCCCTTCCGCTGCTGTGATAATATCCGGGAACTGCTCCTTATCATGTTTTGCAAACCGGTAGGTGGTGGACTCTGCCGGAGTTGCCTCCAGATTGAAAAGTTCCTCGTATTCTTCCTGATAATCGGAGAGACGGTTTCTCATAAAATTGAGTACCTTGACCGCAAACTCCTGTGTCTCTTTGTGAGTAATATCCTTTCTAAGCCAGTTTGCGTTCAGTCCTGCCTCATTCATTCCGATCAATCCGATGGTGGAAAAATGATTTCCGAAGCCTCCGAGATACCGTTTCGTATACGGATAGAGTCCTTCATCCAGCAGTTTGGAAATAACCTGTCTCTTAATATGAAGGGATCTTGCCGCAATATCCATCATATGGGCCAGCCTCCGGAAGAAATCATCCTCATCCTTTGACAGATAAGCCATCCTCGGAAGATTGATCGTCACAACGCCGATGGATCCTGTACTTTCGCCGCTTCCGAAAAATCCTCCCGCTTTCTTCCGAAGCTCTCGCAAATCCAGTCTCAGCCGGCAGCACATGCTGCGGACATCGCTCGGCTCCATGTCGCTGTTAATGTAATTGGAAAAGTACGGTGTTCCATATTTTGATGTCATCTCAAAAAGCAGGCGGTTGTTCTCTGTATCAGACCAGTCGAAATCCTTTGTAATGGAATAGGTCGGAATCGGATACTGGAATCCTCTGCCCTGGGCATCTCCTTCAATCATAACTTCAATGAATGCCTTATTTACTATATCCATCTCTTTTTTACAGTCACCGTAGGTGAAATCCATCTCTTTTCCACCTACAATCGCCGGCTTGTCTTTCAGGTCATCCGGCACGGTCCAGTCCAGTGTAATATTCGTAAACGGCGCCTGCGTACCCCAGCGGGACGGTGTATTGACCCCGTATACGAAGGACTCAATGCACTTTTTCACTTCAGTATAGGTCAAATGATCTGTCCGTACAAAAGGTGACAGATACGTATCAAAAGAGGAAAAAGCCTGTGCCCCCGCCCATTCATTCTGCATGATGCCAAGGAAATTAACCATCTGGTTGCACAGTACACTCAGATGTTTGGCCGGCGCGGATGTAATCTTCCCGGTGATTCCGCCAAGTCCCTCCTGGATCAGCTGGCGCAGCGACCATCCTGCACAGTACCCGGTCAGCATGGAAAGGTCATGCAGATGGATATCCGTATTTCTGTGTGCCTGGGCAATCTCCTGGTCGTACACCTCGGACAGCCAGTAGTTTGCCGTGATGGCACCGGAATTGCTGAGGATCAGTCCGCCTACGGAATAGGTCACGGTAGAATTCTCCTTGACTCTCCAGTCATTGACCTGCAGATAATTATTCACCAGTTCTTTATAATTTAATGTCGCGGATTTCAGGTTGCGGATCTTCTCCCTCTGCTTTCTGTAAAGAATATATCCCTTTGCCACATCGGCATATCCGGCCTGGCTGAGCACCTCTTCGACGCTGTCCTGAATTTCTTCCACTTTGATCTTTCCGTCCGCAATCTTAGGCTCAAAATTTGCCGTCACTTTTAACGCAAGCATATCAATGATGCTCGGATGAAAATTCTTTCCCGCTGCTTCAAACGCTTTCTGAATCGCGGATCCTATTTTATGGATGTCAAATTCGGCAATCTGTCCATCCCTCTTTACTACCTGATACATCTGTCATACTTCCTTTCCTGTTCGTGTCGATGTCCTCATTATATCACCCTTCTCTTTTTGACGTCAATATACAGAAACAACATCTAGTTGTTTTTAGTAGTTTAATGCTAAACAAACACTAGATGTTGTTCTTCATGTGTTTTGCTATATCCCGCGGATTTCCGCGTCATTTACATATCTTTTCATAATTTCAAGAGCCTGTTCCAGCACAGGAGGATCATACGCGTGCAGTCCGTCCTGAATCAGTCCGCCCGAATTTTCAAACTGCTGCAAATAGTACTTGTCTGCCCCGCGGATCCAAAGCCCCATCTGTTCAAAATCCGATTTCTGATGAAACTCTCTTACGACCGTTGTCCGGAACGCATAAGGTACGTGCCCTTCCATCAGAAACTCCACACTTTCTTCAATCGGGCGGAGATCCAGCGAAGGAACTCCGACAGTCATGGCATACTTTTCTTTGGAATTCTTCAGATCCATCGCCACCTGGTCAATCAGCCCTTCTTCCGCAAACCGTTCCAGCCGTTCCGGAAAGCTTCCATTTGTATCAAGCTTAATCAGATATCCCATATCCCGTACTTTTTTCAGAAACTCATCCAGCCCCGGCTGTATCAGGGGCTCTCCTCCGCTGATACATACTCCGTCCAGAATGCCCCTTCTCTTTTTCAGGAAACTGAAAATCGTCTCCTCAGGAATATCTTCCTGCTCGTCTACTCCGGTCACGAGAGCCGCATTGTGGCAGAACGGGCACCGGAAATTGCATCCGCCCAGAAAGATCGTACACGCGGTTCTGCCGGGATAGTCAAGAAGCGTCAGCTTCTGTAAACCTTGAATTCTCACAGGTATCCCCTCCCTTTCTCAGCTTCTTTTTGATTTCTCTATGCTTCTTCCCCCGCTTTTTTCCCGATAAAAATTTTCCCTTTCACTTTATCATAAAATGACTTTGCACTGCCGACAAAAACAGTCAGATACCGCAGCACCGGTTCTGTCGCAATGGAAAATACTACAAAAAGCATAACACATTCCGCAGACATATCGGTAATGGCAAACAGCTGATTCAGCACCGTACTGCAGAACAGCAGGGCACAGATACATCCGGCCAGCACAGCCACACGGATCCTGTTCATCGGCTGGCTGATCCGGTAAAGGATCATAAATCCAACGATCGCAAGCAGCATCGTCGCAGCCGTCGAAATGTCCGTAGGACTTACACTGAACGTAGCTCCAAAAACTACAAGCGCCCCGACCGCCAGCACATCTGTCAATGCCGCCGGAAGAGCCTTCAGAAATACGTTTGTCAGGAAGTGTCCCTTGATAATATTCTTATTCGGCTCCAGCGCCAGGAAGAAGGCCGGAACACCGATTGTAAACATACTGATCAGAGATACCTGCGACGGCTCCAGCGGATAGGTAATCATAAAAACCGCCGAGAAGATGGAAAGCAGGAAAGAGAAAATATTCTTCACAAGGAAAAGACTTGCGGATCTTTGAATATTGTTGACGACCCGCCGTCCTTCCAGCACGACGCTTGGCATACAGGAAAAATCCGATTCCAGAAGCACAAGCTGGGAAGCCTGCGCCGCCGCATCGCTTCCGGATGCCATGGCAATGCTGCAGTCTGCATCTTTCAGCGCCAGTACATCATTGACACCGTCTCCGGTCATCGCTACCGTACGTCCCGCCCCTTTAAGAGCCTTCACGAACTGTCTCTTCTGAGCAGGTGTCACACGCCCGAAAACTGTATATTTCAGAACCGCCTGCCTGATCTCCTCTTCTGTAGTCAGGGTCGCAGCATCCACGTAGTTCTCCGCTCCCGTAATGCCCGCCTTTTTCGCCACCTCGGATACCGTCAGCGGATTATCTCCTGAAATCACCTTGACCTCCACTCCCTGTTCTTCAAAGTAGGCAAATGTCTTTGGCGCCTCTTTCCGGATCGGGTTCGCAAGCATGATATAGGCAAGCGGCGTCACCTTTCCCTTCAGCTCTCTGCCGTCCGGAGTTTCGTCACAGCTCCCGAATACAAGCACACGGTATCCCTTTGCGGCCTCTTCCCGGATCTCTTCCTCATACTCCGGATAATCCTCCCGGAGGACAAACTCCGGAGCCCCAAACACATAGGATCCGTCCTCAAACGTTGCACTGCTGTATTTAAATTCCGAAGAAAAGGATGTGATCTTCTGTGCCCGTCTTCCGGTACGTTTCTGAAAGTAGGTCTGCACTGCTTCCATCGTAATATTGTCCTTGCTCATGGACTGTGCAAAATCACCGATGATCCCTTTGAGCGGAGGCATTGTCTCCTTGTCATAATGTCTCGTGGCCCGAAGCCCCTGAACTTTCATTGTATTCTCCGTAATGGTACCTGTCTTGTCCACACAGAGCACATTGACTCTGGCCAGAGTCTCGATACTCTTCATGTCATGCAGAAGTACTTTCTGCTTGGCAAGACGCACTGCGCTTACCGCAAGAGCCACACTTGCAAGCAGATAAAGACCTTCCGGGACCATTCCGATGACAGCCGCTACCATGGCAGTGACACTTGAACGGAAACTTTCCTCATTTAAAAAGAAGCTCTGAATGAACAGAATCAGCCCGATCGGGATGATGGCAATACCAACGCACTTGACCAGTTTGTCCAGAGAGCGTATCATCTCCGACTGTTCACCGTCCTTCATGGCCTTTGCTTCCAGCGTCAGTCTGGAAATATAGGAATCCGCCCCCACCTTTTCAAGCCGGGCATGGCATTCTCCTGAAACGATGAAGCTTCCCGACATCAGAATATCGCCTTTCTTTTTCGTGATCTCATCCGCCTCACCTGTCAGAAGCGACTCATTGACCTGCACTTCCCCGTGCTCTACAATCGCATCCGCACAGATCTGATTACCCGCCTTGAAAATCACGATATCATCAATAACAAGATCCTCCACCGCAATCACCCGTTTCCGCCCGTTGCGTACTACCGTGGCTTTCGGTGCATGAAGCATCGTCATCTTATCCAGCACATTCTTCGCCCGGATCTCCTGAATGATACCAATCATGGTATTCAAAATAATTACCGGAAGAAATGTCAGATCCCGGAAGGCTCCCACCATAATCAGAAGCAGCCCGAGAATCGCAAAAATCAGGTTGAAATAAGTAAATACATTATCATGAATAATATCCCGCGTTGTCTTAGAGGGCGGATCCACCGGATCGTTCGTCCATCCCGCTTCCTCACGTTCGATAATCTCCTCCTCATAGAGTCCCATATGATAATCCGGCATACATCTGCGGATCGGAAGTCTCTCCGGTTCGTATTCCTCTTCTTCCTCCCGCCTTCTTCTCAGTATTCCGGCAAGTCGTTCTAGCATGCTGTCTCTTCCTTTCGTCTCATCTTTTGTCATTCTGTCAGTTTTTCATGTCTCCATTATACGCCCTGAAACTGTAAATGCCATAAAAACAATATGAAGAATTGATTAATTTTTTTCACAATATTTTTGCATTATCATAGAAAAACGCCTGCACAAAACAATTTCGTGCAGGCGCTTCCCTGTTCCGGACAGTATGTCTGTCCTTTCTTTTCTTCTGTTCTTTTGCTTTCTTCTATCCGCTTCTACGCATTCTGCTGGGCGTATGCTTCCGCAATATTTCTCATATGATCCCCGATTCTTTCATAATCGATCAGAATCTCCGAATACAGTACTGCGCTTTCGATCTCGCATGCATGGCTGTGAATCCGTTCCACCTGCCGATTCCGGCACCGCTCCGTGATATCATCCACCGCGCGTTCAAAGCTGACCGCATCCACCAAAAGCTGTGTCGGGTCGGTCTGCCCGGAAAGTTCCATGCGTTCAAATGCTTTCCGGCACTGCTCCCTCATTTCTTTTAATTCTCCAATCGTCTCTTCTGAAAGCTTCAGCCCTTTTTTCTTGATGGAAGCAGCGTGCTCTGCAAAATTCATGGCATGGTCCCCCACCCGTTCTACATTTCCGACAATCTGGAAAATACTGTTGAGCTTCTTTGTCTCCGCCGGACTGTGTTCGATTGCGAGAACTCTGGAGAGACGTCTGGAGATATTTATGTTATAGAGGTCGATCGTGTTTTCCGTCTCTTCCACCTCAGCAAACCGGCTGTCATCACCGGTAAGGATCATGTCAAATCCTTTCACCACGTTTTCTCTGGCAAGAGTATACATACTGCCGACATTTTCCATCAGGCTGTTGACCGCGATTGCGGAGGATCCCAGTACGTGCTGGGAACTCATGATTTCATTCAGCCACTGCTCGTCATCCGGCTGAATGCGGGCCTCTTCCTTCTGGTCCGGAAGAATTTTCTCCGCCAGAGATGCAAGTCCATTTCCAAACGGCATCAGAATGATAGTTGTTACGACATTAAACAACGTATGCATGTTTGCGATCTGGGAAGCCGGATGCCCCGGTGTCCATCCCGCCACTACATCCGTAAGCGGTGTTACCAGACAAAGTGTGACAAAGATAATGGTTCCGATGACATTGAACATAAAATGGATCACGGTTGTCCTCTTTGCATTCCGGTTCATTCCGACAGAAGCAATAAGGGACGTGATACAGGTTCCGATATTCTGTCCGAACAGAACAAAAACAGCACTGTGAATGTCGATCAGACCGCTTATGGCAAGCGCCTGAAGGATTCCGACCGATGCGGACGAGGACTGGATGACCGCCGTGAAAACCGCTCCCGCGAGGATTCCGATCAGCGGGTTGGAAAAACTTGTCAGCGCATTGACAAACATTTCCGAATCTCTCATCGGAACCATGGCATCACTCATCATGCCAAGTCCGATGAACAGTACGCCGAGCCCCGCGATGATGCTTCCGACATTCTGCACGTTTCTCTTCTTTGAAAACATGCCGATTGCGATTCCGGCAAAAGCAAACAGCGGAGCAATCGTCCCGATGTCCAGCGCGACAAGCTGTCCGGTGATCGTGGTGCCGATATTGGCTCCCATGATAATCCATACAGCCTGTCTGAGAGTCATCAGCCCTGAATTTACAAACCCGACCACCATGACGGTCGTTGCTGATGAAGACTGGATCACCGCCGTGATGACAGCTCCGACAAGTACTCCAAGTATCCGGTTGGAAGTCAGCTTTTCCAGGATTCCTTTCAATCGGTCACCTGCCACTGCCTCCAGATTGCTGCTCATCATCTGCATTCCGCACAGAAAGAGCCCAAGCCCTCCGAGCAGCATAAACACATATTCCGGTTTCATTTGTGATGTTCCTCCTGATATTCTTTCTCCTTGTGCGTTCTGTTAAGCCGCACTGATTTTTATTGTATCGGAAAGAAATCAGGAGTGTCAATAGTTTTTGAGTTTTATGTTAAATCTTTGTAAAATTCATGTTAAACAGCCTTTTTCTTCTCCGGCAGCTGTGCCAGTATGATGGCGATAAACATGAGAACACATCCGAGAATTTCTCTGGATGTCAGACTTTCTCCCAGAACAACCATTCCTGCCAGAACAGAAATTACGGATTCCAGACTCAGGATCAGGGACGCGATCGTCGGGTTCATTCCCTTCTGTCCGATGATCTGAAGTGTATATCCAACTCCGCTTGAAAGTGCTCCGGCATAAAGGATCGGAAGCCATGCTGCCAGAATATTGCCGAGATCCGGATTTTCAAACAGGACCATTCCGATTCCGCTGACAATTGCCGCCACAAAAAACTGGATGCATGACATTTTCACACCGTCCACCAGCCCGGTAAAATGGTCGATCACCAGGATATGGATGGAAAATGCCAGCGCACATAAAAATACCATCGTATCTCCGTATCCTATGGAGAATCCTTCCGTGATGCAGAGGAAATAAAGCCCTGCCAGAGCAAATACAACTCCGATCCAGACATTCAGTCCGCACCGTTTCTTAAAGAAGAGTCCGATAATCGGTACGATGATAATGTAAAAGGTAGTGATAAATCCTGCCTTTCCTACTGTTGTATGCAAAATTCCGATCTGTTGAAGGCTGCTGGCTACCCCGAGGGCTGCTCCGCAGCAGATACCGCCGATCAGCAGTGTTTTCTGATATGCCTTTTTCTTTGTCTCATCCTGGCAGATCTTCTTTTCTTCCAGATTCGGATTTACTTTATTTAAAAACGCAATGCAAGGGATCAGCATTATCCCCGCGATCAGGGACCGGACACAGGTATAAGTGAACGGGCCGACATAGTCCATCCCCACACTCTGCGCCACAAATGCCGTCCCCCAGATAAATGCTGTCAAAAGCAGCAGCAGCGAATTTCTTACTTTATGTGTTTTCATATACTGTTTTTAGTCCTTTCTCCTACTTACGCTTTCTCTGATAATCAGTTTTGCAGGAACGGAAACATGCATGCTGATCTCTCTGTTTGTATTGATCCGTTCGGAAAGGAGACCTACCGCCGTTTCCGCCATGAAATCCACCGGTACATGAACAGTGGTCAGAGGCGGAACGAGATATTTGGTCATGGAAATGTCGTTGAATCCGACTACGCTGATATCATCCGGCACTTTCAAACCGGCTTCCTGAACCGCTTTGTAGCATCCGATCGCCAGAGAATCGTTTGCACAGAAAATCGCCGTCGGACGGTCCTTTACCGACAATACTTCCTTCCCCATCCGATAGCCCTGTTTTGGCGTAAATCCTCCGATTTTGACATATTCTTCGCGTAACAGATTTTTCTCCTTTAAATAGGAAACAAAGATCGGCATCCGCATATCCATAATCTCTTTTCCGTCAGAATCAATATCTCTGCCGCCGATAAACGCAATCTTCTCATGTCCGGCATCCACAAGATAGTCCATGACTTTTGTGACAGAATATTTCAGATTGACTACGATGGAATCAAACAGCTCTGCATCTCCCACCGCATCAATAAATACAGCCGGTCTGCCAAACATCCGGATTTTCTCCACCATGCTTTTGCTGAATGTGCCAATACAGATAATTCCGTCCAGTTTTGCCACATCCTCCACTGCATCCTCTGATGTAATCGTCACTTTCTTAAATCCTTCTTTGTCAAGTTTCTTCTCCACCGCGATCCGTATGGAAAGATAATAGGTATCCTCCAGTTCTTCTTCCGGTGAATAAGTACAAAGAAGCCCCAGTTTCAGTTTTCTCTTTTTCCTCTTTTTATCCTTGATCTGATATTCCAGCCTGTCCGCTGCTTCAAACACTCTCCGCTTTGTTTCGTCCTGCACATTCAAGGTATCATCAAAATTCAGGACACGCGAGACGGTTGTGACTGAAACCCCTGCAATTTCAGCAATTTCTTTGAT
>NBJMC04203__coassemble_1543_pt1 | contig 9330 bp, 10 predicted proteins | sample NBJMC04203__metabat2_high_PE_028 | metagenome-assembled genome bin NBJMC04203
CCAATCAAAGCGTAGATCATGCCAGAAAAACCGGTTCCGGTTCCAATTCCCCAGCCGGAATGACGTTGACACCATCTGCATAAGCATATAAGGAGTGATATATTTTACAAATCGCCAGAGTCCCTGACATGAATATTCCAATGGTACAGCTGTTACGAAAAATCCAATAAGAAAAGCCAGAACGGAAGGCTTTTACTCCATCTCCGTTCTGGCTGTCTTTAATTCTTATAATCTCTTCATCAGTTCTTCGCGTTCTTTTTCGTATCCCGGTTTTCCGAGAAGGGCAAACATATTTTTCTTGTATGCCTCTACGCCCGGCTGATTAAATGGATTTACGCCAAGAATATATCCGCTGACGCCGCAGGCAAATTCAAAGAAGTAGAACAGCTCTCCGAGGTAGAATTCATTCTGCTCCGGAATATTTACCATCAGGTTCGGTACATTACCGTCTGTGTGAGCAAGTACTGTTCCGTTCATTGCGCTCTTGTTTACAAAGTCAACGGTCTTTCCTGCAAGGTAGTTCAGGCCGTCAAGATCAACCGGTTCTTCTCCGATGATCACTTCTTCTCTGGATTTCTCTACATTCAGTACAGTCTCGTACATGATGCGGCTTCCGTCCTGGATAAACTGTCCCATGGAGTGAAGATCTGTTGTCAGATCCACAGACGCCGGGAAGATACCTTTCTGGTCTTTTCCTTCGCTTTCTCCATAGAGCTGTTTCCACCACTCGGATACATAGTGGAGACTTGGCTCATAGTTTGCAAGCACTTCCACTGCTTTTCCTTTTGCGTGAAGAATATTTCTAACTGCTGCATACTGAAGTGCATCGTTTTCCTCAAATGGAAGCTCCAGTGCTGCCTTTCTTCCGGATGCAGCTCCTTCCATAAGCTTTGTAATGTCAGCTCCGCTTGCTGCGATCGGCAGAAGTCCTACCGCTGTCAGAACAGAGAAACGTCCTCCCACATCATCCGGAACTACAAAGGACTCATATCCTTCTTCTGTAGCAAGATTTTTCAGTGCTCCTCTTGCCTTGTCTGTCGTAGCGTAGATACGCTTTGCTGCTTCCTCTTTTCCGTATTTCTTTTCCAGCATCTCTTTGAAAATGCGGAACGCGATCGCCGGTTCAGTAGTCGTACCGGATTTAGAAATAATATTTACAGAAAAATCTCTGTCTCCGATCACTTCAATCAGATCATGAAGATAGGTGCTGCTGATGCTGTTTCCTACAAAGTAAATCTCAGGCGTCTTACGTGCCTCTTTGGAAATATTATTATAAAAACTATGTCTTAAAAATTCGATCGCAGCTCTTGCTCCCAGATAGGAACCGCCGATTCCGATTACAAGAAGCACATCGGAATCTCCTTTGATCTTCTCAGCCGCTTTCAAAATTCTGTCAAACTCTTCTTTATCATAATCTACCGGAAGGTCGATCCATCCAAGGAAGTCATTTCCTGCTCCTGTGCGCGCAAGCAGCTTGTCCTTCGCCGCCAGTGCAATGTCTTTCATAGACTCCATTTCATGTTCCTTGATAAACAGATCTGCTTTTGAATAGTCAAATGTTACCTTTGCCATCACTTTACCCATCCTTTCTATCATTATATATAGGTATAAATTACTAGGTATATTTTAGCAAAAGGCATTCTATTAATCAAGTTAAAAACTCGGCAAGGATCTGGCGTATCATTTCCTCATCCTGCCGCCGCTTTTCTTTCCGTTCCTCCTCCTCTTTCGCTTTCTCCTGCTCTTCCTTCATCAAAGTAACAAGCTCCGACTCTATTTCCTCGCCTTTGCCTTCCTCCCCGACTTCCGTTTCCTCCGGAGCAAATTCCATCAGATTTTCCTCTAACGGCACTTTCTCTTCCTCTTCTTTTGCAGAAAACACAACAGCATTTTCTTCTGACTTTTCTTCCTCCATCACGCTTTCTTCCTCTTCCGTCCGGAAATTTTCCTCTGTTTCCTCCATCCGGGTTATCTTTTCATATTTACGTGCATATGTATTTTCCAGGAACTCTATCATATAGTTTTTTGCCGCTTCCAGCTGGTAGCTTTCATCTGTGACCATCCTGAGCGCAAACAAAAGCAGCGCTCCCGCAATACCGGCTGCCGCATACTGCCCCACATTTTCCAAAGGTGCATCCTGGGTGTATGCTGCCGCTGCCCCTGCCGCTCCAAATACCAGGCAGCCCCATGCCGCCGCTTTTTCCATCTGCCGCCAGCTGTGCAGTTTTATCCACAGTACTTTGTATTCATACATGTATTTATCCACAAACGCCCGGATATTCTGCACCTTATCACTCACCATACATGCATGTTCAAATTTGGCCCGGACAAGCTTCATCAGCGGGTGCAGGCTTTTTCCCATCCTTCCCGCCTCCCGCACCAGTCGCCTGAGTGTCAGACTGACAATGATCTTGCTGAAGATTCCCAGTATACACATCACTCCGACTGCGTAAAATAACACCCCATGTTTCCATACTGCTTCCAACATAAAAAGAGCCTCCTCCGTTTTTTTGTTTATCCCAAGTATAACTGAAAACTACGGAAAAAGGCTCTGTAACCGTTCTACATATTTTTTATGCCGTCCTGCAAAACCGGGCGGTTTTTGACGTTTTTTCGCTCTATTATTTCTTGATTTCCGGCACCAGCGCCTCAATCAGCCTTACACTATGGCGGATTGCCGCCGCTTCAAAGGCCGGATAGTCTACCGATGCACTGTTGTCAGCTTTATCCGAAATTGCCCGAATGATGACGCACGAAATTTTGTTAAGGTAAGCCGTATGCGCGATCGCAGCCCCCTCCATCTCCGTGCATTTTGCGTCAAAAAGACTGATCAGCTGCTCTTTCTTCTCACTTGAAGAAACAAACTGGTCTCCGCTTACAATCCTTCCTGTCCATGTACGGATATCCGGATTCGCCTTTTCATTGACCTCTTTTGCCAGTTTCACCAGCTTTTCATCTGCCGGAAACGAGAAAGTATCCATCTGCGGGATCTGACCCACTGGATCTCCAAATGTGCTTGCATCCATGTCATGCTCTACTGCGTCTGTTGAAATCACAATATCTCCGATATCAATCGCCGCATCCAGAGATCCCGCGATTCCTGTATTGATAATCACATCCACTCCAAACCGGTCCACAAGAATCTGCGCACACACTGCGGCATTAACCTTGCCAATCCCGCTCCTTACTACGACAACTTCTTTCCCCGAAAGTTTTCCTCTGCAAAAAGAAAGAGACGCCGCCGAAACAACCTCTTCTATTTCCATGCTTTTCTTTAATTCTGCAACTTCATCTTCCATTGCTCCGATAATTCCAATCATGCTTTCGACCTCCTTTTCCTCACAGTATAACAAATTTTTGTATGTATACCTAGCATATTTTTTCTTTCTTTGTTATAATTCTTTTTCGGAAGGGAAACAGAAACGGAGGAATCAATATGAAGTACAGGCCAACTGGCGTATGTTCAAAAGAAATTGAATTTGATCTTGACGATCAGCATCGTATTCACAACGTTGTTTTCACCGGCGGCTGCAACGGCAATCTGCAGGGAATCGCAAGCCTTGTTGAAGGCATGGAAGCGGACGAAGCGATCCGCCGCCTCTCGGGCATTAAATGCGGCTTTAAAAGCACCTCCTGCCCGGATCAGCTTGCTCACGCACTTCAGGCCGGACTAGCTAATAAATAATAAATAATAAATAAGGGCAAAAAAAGATTCCGCTGTTCGGGATACACTCCCGTCATGCGGAATCTTTTCTTTTGCCTACATAGAAACATTACTGTTCATTTTCGAAAAGATCTATGATATAGGAAACGCATGGTTCCCTATATCATAAGCACTAACCGAAGAAAGCCGGTTAAGAAATGACACGGAAGAGCTATTGGGGCTACTGCTCCATTGGTGTTTCCTGCCCTTTCGGGCAGTAGTTTGGGTTTTCTCAATGTAAGGACTAAAAGATAGTAAAGCCGTAGGGCTTCCTTTTTTCATTTTTTTGTATGGAGCAGTAACCTCAATAACTCTCCCGTGGACCATTTAATCTTTTCTGCCTGTAAACAAATCATTCCATATTCAATTTTCTTCTTCCTGTTAGATGTAAAGACCGCCCGTAATAGAACTGCTCACATCTGAGTTTGCGTAATGTACGCATTTGACACGGTAATAATAACCTTTCGGCACTGTCAGCGTTTTAGATGAGTTAAGCGCAATAGCATTGTTTTTAGTAGAGGTCCAAGAAGTATAATGCTTCCAAGAACCATTTACTTTTCTCTCTACATTTACATTAATGCTGACTTCCGAAACAACCTTCTGTGCGGTAGTATTTCCGCCTGCCGTGATTTTTCCATCTCCAACTTTACTGATTTTAGAATAACCGCTTTGGAGATAGACTCCTCTCGTCTGTACGGTAATGTACCCAATCTGCTCAGCGCTCTCCTCCGCTGCGCTTACCATCTGGCCGGATACTCCAAATACCAGTACTACCGCTGTCATCATTGCCGCTGCCTTTGACAACAACTTTTTTCTTTTCATATTTTTGCTCCTCTACTATATAGACGCACGAACTTCCAAAATCTTTCGCTTTTTTTCAAAAAAAGTGAAGATTTTCCAAAATTTTTTCAAATTCGTCTTTTTCTATTACCCCAGTTAAAATATAAGAGACATCGTTATATTGAAATTCTGCTGAAAATTCCTGTTCCTTGGTAGCTTGAACTAAATACTCTGTTATCTTAATTTCTACTCCCCCTACTAGTTTTGTGTATTCTTCTACTAACTGATCTTCGATATCATAACCAAAAGAAAAATTTTGATATGACAATGCCATTGTATATGTCAAAATATTTTTCTCATATTGATAATATACACTGGCAGTTACTAATGTTTGATCAATTATAGAATCTACCATTTCCATATCTATCGGCTTATAGTCTAAACGTACAGGGTCAAACCCAAATTCGTCTTTTATTTGTTGAAAAACTTTTTCTTCCTGATCATTTTCTGCTTGTATAGATTCATCATCCTTGTCCACATTGATATTTACGTTTTTCCTTCCACCTAATATTCTATCTACCGTCTCAATCACAAATCCCCCATCACCAAAACTCGTCATCCCTACCCCAAGTACTGCGACAAGTGCCACGGCAAGGGCGACGATTGTCTTTTTCCTTCGTTTTCTCATGCGTACTTTTGGGGTCTGGCTTCCCTGTGCGGTTTGGATTTCGGACTGACTTTCAGGCCGGCTTTCTTCTGCACCTGCTGCCAGTTCCAGTGACTCCGGGGCGAGTTCTTCGGAGAATTCTTCCCGCGCCTTCTCTTCCCGGCGGAGCTGCAGTTCTTTTCCGAGGCGCATGGCCTCTTTATCTGCTTCTGACAGATTTTCATATGCTTCTCTCTGCCGCCGGATTTCTTCTGCCTGTTTCCATATTTTATTTTTTAGTTCCGGATCCGGCCCTGATTCTGTCAGAGGTGGATCCTGCTCTACTTCTTCTTTTATCCGTGCTGACTCTTTCTCCAGCTCTTCCTGCAGGAACTCTTTCATGAGTTCATCTTCTTTTTTCATTTCGTCCCCCTTTTTTTGCGTTTTCTTTCCTCCGACTTGACCTTTATTTCAATTCTGTTTAATATAAATAATCATAAAAGCATTTTCGGAGGCATGCCATGAAACGTATCATTTTAACCGGCGGCGGTACTGCCGGGCATGTTACACCAAACATCGCCCTTCTTCCCCGCCTGAAAGAACTTCAATATGACATTCACTATATCGGGTCTTATAATGGAATTGAAAAAGATCTGATCGAACCTTTTCATATTCCATACCACGGGATTTCTTCCGGCAAGTTGCGCCGTTATTTCAGCATGAAAAATTTTACGGATCCGTTCCGTGTATTAAAAGGATTTTATGAGGCAAATAAGTTAATCAAGACATTGAAGCCGGATGTGATCTTTTCCAAGGGCGGTTTTGTCAGCGTACCGGTTGTCATGGCCGGCAAGCGGAATCATGTCCCGACTATCATTCATGAGTCAGACATCACGCCTGGTCTCGCCAACAAGCTTTCCATGCCGTCGGCGACAAAGATCTGCTGCAATTTCCCGGAGACATTAAAGAATCTTCCGGCAGACAAAGCGGTGCTCACAGGCTCACCGATCCGGCAGGAACTGCTTACAGGCGATAAGGAGGCAGCAAGGAAATTCTGCCATTTCACTTCCCAAAAGCCTGTTATTCTCGTGATCGGCGGAAGCCTCGGCGCTGCTGCAGTTAATCAGGCTGTGCGGAACATTCTTCCAAAACTTCTGGAAAGCTTTCAGGTGATCCATCTCTGTGGAAAAGGAAAGCTGGATGAGTCTTTGACCCGGGTGGAAGGTTATGCACAGTTTGAATACATTCAAAAAGAACTGAAAGATCTTTTTGCGCTGGCCGACATTGTCATTTCCCGTGCCGGTGCCAATGCAATCTGTGAGCTTCTGGCTCTGCGTAAACCAAATATCCTGATCCCGCTTCCTGCAAACGCCAGCCGCGGAGATCAGATCCTCAATGCCCGTTCCTTTGAGCGTCAGGGATTCAGCATTGTCCTGGAAGAAGAATCACTTACAGACGAAATTCTTCTGGATACTGTCCACCGCCTGTATCAGGATCGTGATACATATACAAAGGCAATGAGCGATTCCGGCATGCAGAATTCGATCGAGACAATTATTGATCTCATTGTCCGGGCTTCGCAAAAATAGTGTTCCATAAAAACTCTGAAATCAAAAAATAGGTGTCGAATCGGCACCTGTTTTTTTATATTATTTCATTTCTCTGTAATCTGCCTCATATTTTGTTTTCATCCACTTCTTTGCTCTGAACAGCATTGACTGGAATGCCTCCAGACGGATACCCATCTCTTCTGCGATTTCTTTCTGTGGAATTTCCAGCACAAACGCGCGGACAACTGCATCATACCATCTTGGATTGTGCTGATACAGCTCTTCCAGCATCGTACTCGTCAATTCTGTTTCTTTTCTGCGGCGTTCCCGCATGAAAATCAGCTCATCCGGACCTGGTACTTCCTCGCCCATCTGTGCCACCAATCCCTCATCATCCAACAGCATCTCCAGTTTCCGCCTTCTCATCTGGCTGCAGGCCAGACGATAAGCGGTTGTGCGAAGCCATGACTCAATCGCGTTCTTGTTTCTGATCTTTTCATAACTGATCAGTAAATTCACAAAAGTGAGTTGGGTAATCTCATCGGCATCCGTCTCATTTTCCGAGTAATACTTTGCTGTTCTCCAGACAATATTTACATATTTATCATAGATATCATTAAATAGTATTTCATCCATATGAGCTTCTTACGCCTTACCCTCTTGTTATTCCCTGTTTTACTCTTCGCTGATTCTGGAAAGTATCTCATTCTTCTGTTCCTCATCAAGTTGTCCCATTTTCCAGCCAAGACCTACTTTATCTCCTTTGTATCTTGGAATCAGGTGCATGTGGAAATGGAATACGGTCTGTCCTGCCGCCTCTTTATTGTTCTGTACGATATTATAACCATCGCATCCAAGAATCGGCGTAAGCTTTTTCACCATCTTTTTAGCAAGCACAAGTGCTTTTGCAGCAATCTCATCGTCCAGCTCATAAAGATCTGCATAGTGCTGTTTCGGAAGAATCAGGGCATGTCCTTTCGATGCCGGACTTGCATCTAAAATCACGCGGAAATCTTCATCTTCATAAAGCGTCGCAGTCGGAATATCTCCGTTTGCAAGTTTACAGAAAATACAATTATCGTCTCTCATATCTCATACTCCTTTACATTGATATTTGAATATTGCCTCCACCAGTGCTAAACTAGAAAGCATCGAACTGTTTAGAAAGGTGGGAAATTCCTATGTCTTTTACATCCGATGAGATGCAGCGTCTTCAATCCTATGTAAATCAGGATGCTGAAGCGTCTGCTCTGTTTCAGAAACTGCTCCATTCTCAGGATATGGAACGTCACAAAATCTGCCACGAAATCCGCAATCCCCTGACTCTTCTTTCCGGAACGCTGCAGCTGATCGAATCCCGGCATCCCGAGGTCCGCTCCTTCGAGTACTGGGACTCCCTTTGCCAGGATCTGGAATACATGATACATCTTCTGGAAGAGTTTTCACTGTTTAACAACAGCAGCTCTCTTCATCCGGAAACTTTTTCGTTCCGGAGCTTTATGGAAAAACTGGTCCTCTCCTTCGCCGCATCCTGCGCCAATACGGAGATTGAATTTACTTCCCTGCTGGAAGATCTTCCTGTCATCACCGGAGATCCTGTCAAACTCCGTCAGGCACTTTTAAATCTTTTTAAAAACGCCGTGGAATCAATCCACGGTTCCGGGTTCGTCAATCTGAAAGCCTGGTTCCATGACAGCCAGATCCATATCCGGATTCAGGATACCGGCTGCGGCATATCCGAAGAACAGCTGAAGGAAATCTTTACACCGTTTTTCACTTCCAAATCTTCCGGAACCGGTCTGGGGCTTCCTGTCGTTCAGAATATCATTCTCGCACATCATGGAACAGTATCCGTGGATTCCCGCCCCGGATTTGGAACGACTTTTGAGATCACTCTCCCGGTACATCCCGGGCTTTCCGGAGATCCAAAGTGATTGTGCCGATACGGGACATGGCATTGATCCATGTCCCGTATACCGACTCTCTTATTCCCGTAACACATACCTGTTGTCGGCAGTTTTTTGTTATATACATTAAGTCTAGCGCAACCTGCCGGCTCTTTCAATACTTTTTTCTGCAGTCAACATTCCGTTGCTCTCTCAATATATCATCCTGAGGTGCTTCCATGCCACGTCCGAATAGACGTTTCACAAACCCCCAGCCTCCTATTTTCTCCTTTATTACATCCCCGACCGGTTTCTCCTCCAGTCCCCAGTCATCATATTGCTCCTCTTCTTCATCATCTTCATATTCATCTCCATATTCATAAAGATCTTCTTCATAATCTTCCTCTTCCGCTTCTTGATCCTCGTATTCTTCCTCCTGATTATTTAAAATTTCCTCAATCACCTGGCAGATCTGATAATTTTCCGCGAGCGTCATTTTATGGAGGGCATAGGAAATATAAATCCCGGAACGATCCTGATAATCGGTCTCTCTGACAAAAAATTCTGTCAGTTCATGAAAGCTTTCCGCGATTCCCTGTTCATTGGCCGGATAATAGCAAAAATAATACCGGCCTTTCTCACAGAAAATACTTCTCGGGTCCAGCAGCAACTGATTCGGGCTTAACAGATAGTCTCTCATTTCTTCCATAACCGCCAGCAGATCTTCGATAATCGCTATAATCATTCCGCAGGTAACCGGTCCTT
>NBJMC04203__coassemble_1589_pt1 | contig 9116 bp, 10 predicted proteins | sample NBJMC04203__metabat2_high_PE_028 | metagenome-assembled genome bin NBJMC04203
TGGTTGAAGAAGAAGAAAAACAGAAACTTCTCAAGACATTAAAAGGACAGAAGACGATTACAAAAGATGGAAAAGAAATTCATCTGTATGCAAACATCGGAAGTGTAGCGGATACAGCATCTGTTCTGATGAACGACGCGGAAGGAATCGGTCTGTTCAGAAGTGAATTCCTCTATCTGGAATCCGACACATATCCGACAGAGGCAGAGCAGTTTAATGCATACAAGACTGTTGCGGAGAACATGGCCGGAAAGAAAGTGATTATCCGGACACTGGATATCGGTGCTGACAAACAGGTGGATTATTTTGAACTGGATAAAGAGGAAAATCCGGCTCTCGGATACCGCGCAATCCGTATCTGTCTGACGAGAGAAGAAGTATTTAAAACACAGCTCAGAGCACTGTTGCGGGCGAGCGCATACGGAAATATTTCCATCATGTTCCCGATGATTATTTCTGTTGATGAAGTAAGGAAGATTAAACAGATTCTGGAAGAAGTAAAAGAAGAACTTCGAGAGTCCGGAATTCCATTCAAAGATGTTGAAATCGGTGTCATGATCGAGACACCTGCGGCTGTCATGATCAGTGAACAGCTTGCCCAGGAGGTTGATTTCTTCAGTATCGGAACAAACGATCTGACCCAGTATACACTGGCAATCGACCGTCAGAATCCAAAACTGGATGAGTTCTATGATGCACATCATCCGGCAGTGCTTCGCATGATTCAGATGACAATCGAGAATGGACACAAAGGAGGCGCGTGGGTCGGCATCTGCGGCGAGCTTGGAGCAGATCTGGAACTGACAGAGACATTCCTCAGAATGGGAGTGGACGAGCTTTCCGTTTCCCCGACATTTGTACTTCCGGTAAGAAACAGAGTAAGAGAGTTGGATCTTTCAGCAGAATAAAAAACGTATAAAAGGCAGCAGCCATCCGGAAATGGAAGGCTGCTGTCTTTATTTGCTCATATGGCGTTTCTCTTTCAGATAAATCAGGGCTGCTTTCATCTGCTCCTCGCTGAGGGAAAGTTTTCCTTTTACCGTACTGACAAGATGTTCCTCTTTCAATTTCTGGATGGTACGGTTAAGTGTTTTGACGGAGATACCGATCTCCTCATAGAGCTGCTGCCGTGTCTTTGGAATCATGCCGGAAGATTTATGTTCTTCAGCAAGATATTTGACAAGATAATCAAGGAGAAGATACTGTGGAGGATAAAAGAGTTTGCTGCCCCGGTTATAAGAGGAGCGGTACAGTTTGTAGGCGACTTTTCTGGAAACAAGACGGAGAAAATGAATGTCATTTTCGATCCAGTCTTCAAAATCTTTTCTGGAAAAATAAAGGACGGTACATTCGGTCAATGTTTCAATCGTCACGGAAGTGCGTTCTTTTTCAGCAAGGATGGTGACTTCCCCTACAAAATCGATGGGATCGTTCCGCTCGATCATGTAGACGTTGCCGTTTTCAAATTCGTTAATTACACGGTGGGAGCCTTCACAGACAATTCCGAAGTATTCCAGTGGTTCATCTTTCTGATGGATAATTGTTCCCGGTGGATAGGTATGTATCCAATAACGCTCGTTTAGTTTGTCAGGCATGTATTTCAGATAATCATTCAGTTCCGGTACACGGACACGCAGTTCTTCCAGCGTCATGTTTCTACCTCTTTCAACTTTTTTTACAGTATACTACAAAAAAATCTCCAAAACATCCCATTTGTCCTTTTTTTAGAAAAAAAGTCTGTGCTAATATGTCCGGGTAGAAAAAAAGAGGAGGAATGAGAGAGATGAAAAAAGAAGCTTTTCAATATCCGTCACTAAAAGCGAGAATGAAAAACGAGTATCGTATCATTCTTGCGGCATTTGTATTTATTTTAATTGCTGATTCAATCGGGCAGATTGAAATCCCGCTTGGACCGGGAAAACTGATTTTATTTCCGATTTTTTATGCCCTGATTCTGGGAGTCCTGTCAGGACCGGAAGTTCTGAAGTTCTTCAGGAAAAAAGAGGTCAAGGCGGCATCTAAGCTTGTAATCGTGGCGATCTGCCCGTTTATTGCAAAGCTTGGAATTAATGCGGGAGCAAGTATTGAAGTGGTGCTTTCCGCTGGACCGGCCCTGCTCTTACAGGAGATCGGAAACCTGGGAACCATTTTCCTTGCCCTTCCGTTTGCATTGCTGCTTGGCCTGAAAAGAGAAGCGATCGGAGCAACACATTCTATCAACAGGGAATCAAACCTCGCACTGATTACCGATATTTTCGGACCGGACTCACCGGAGGCGAGAGGAAGTCTTTCCATCTATGTGGTAGGAGGTATGGTAGGTACGATCTATTTTGGATTTCTCACTACCATGACAGCGGCAGCAGGAATTTTCCATCCATACGCCCTTGGAATGGCATCCGGAGTCGGAGCCGGAATTCTGATGGCAAGTGCGACGGCGAGTATCACGGCTATTTATCCGGATATGGCGGCAGAACTTTCTGCTCTTGCAAGTACAAGTGAGACACTGTCCGGCCTGACGGGAATCTATGTTGCTATTTTTATCGGAATCCCGCTCTGCCAGAAACTGTATACCTGGCTGGAGCCGAAATTTGCAAAACTCAGGCACGAGCAGAGTGAAGTGTTGACACGAAAAGCGGAAGAAAAAGTGGAGGAAGCATAAATGAGATATATCGAATGGATTGTCATGTTTGTAGTCGCAGGCCTTGGAATCGGCCTTGCAAATTTTGTGGGATTTGATGTGAACTTTATGGATTCGCTGCCGGGAATTCTGATTCTTCTTGGAATCTCTCTCGTGGCTGTTCTGGTAAGCAAAATTGTGCCGTTAAAGCTTCCGATTATTGCCTACTGCTCGATTATCGGACTTCTGGTTGCGTGTCCGATATGCCCGGTGAGAGAGGGAGTCATTGAGGCGGTCAACAAAATCAATTTCACGGCACCGCTTACTATGGTTGGAGCTTTTGCAGGGATCTCGATCAGCGATCAGATCAAATCGTTTCTGAAACAGGGATGGAAAATGATTATTGTTGGAATCCTTGTTATGACGGGAACATTTTTTGGTTCCGCTCTGATTGCTCAGGTCGTTCTGTCACTTACGAATGCAATCTGACAGGAGGAGAAAAATTATGAAAAAGGAAAAGATCGATCTTCTTCTTACGAATGTGGATTTTCTGGATGAGAACTGGGAGATGGTCTATGGAAAGGAGATCGCCGTCAATGACGGTGTGATCACAGATATCCGGGAGCAGGGAACTTCCGGGGAACACTATGAGTCAGAAGAAACAGTAGACTGCCGTGGAAAGGTGTTTCTGCCGGGGCTGATTGATGCACATATGCATACCGGACAGCAGCTTTTGAGAGGACGTGTACTGGATGAAATGCCGATGATCTGGAAACGGATCATGCTGCCGTTTGAAAGTACACTGAATGAGGAAAAGATGCGGCTAAGCGCATCGCTTGCCGCGCTGGATATGATTAGAAGTGGGACATGCGGATTTATCGACGCGGGAAGCTACTATATGGAAGCGGCAGCGGAGGTCTATGAGAAGAGCGGGCTTCGCGGAGCGCTGTCAATGTCGACGATGGATGAAGACGGACTTCCGGAATCGATTGCCATGACGGCGGAAGAAGCGGTTCAAAGAACGGATGACCTTTATGAGCGTTTTCATGGAAAGGGCAATCTGAAAGTTTTCTATTCTCTTCGTTCTCTCATTTCCTGTTCGGAAGAGCTGATTGAGATGGCGGCTGAGCGGGCAAAAGAAAAGAAGACAACGATTCAGGCACATATGAACGAATATCCGGGGGAAATCAATCCGTACCTTTCCAGGTATCAGAAACGGCCTTATGAATTCCTGGAAGAGAAAGGCGTGCTGGGACCGTGGTTCCTGGGGGCGCACAGTCTGCTTCTGTCGGAAGAGGAAAAGGAACTGATTCGGGAGAGAGGTGTCAGAATCTGTCACTGCCCGTTCAGTAATTGTGGAAAAGCGGTTCCGGATACTCCATCACTTTTGAAAAGGGGTATCCCGGTAGGACTTGGAACCGACGGGGCGGCTCATGGAGGTCTGAGCATCTGGAATGAAATGAAAATCTTCCGGTCTGTGATGAATGTGACGCACGGGGCGCCTCTTGCAGAACCTGCAGTCATGCCTGCAAAGAAGATTCTGGATATAGCGGTAAAAGGAGGCGCAGCCTGCCTTGGAGAAGAAACGGCTACAATTGCTGTGGGAAAACGGGCGGATCTGATCGGAATTGATATGGACGCACCGCACCTCTGGATTCATGGGAAAATCTCCAATACACTGCTGGAAAGTGTTGGGGCAGGAGATGTGAAAGACATGATTGTTGGCGGAAGATTTCTGATGAGAAACCGTGAGATTCTTACTTTGGATGAAGAAAAAATACGCAGCGAGGCACTTGCTTTTGAAAAAGGAGAATCAAGATGGAGTATCTGATTATTGTCATTGCGAACATTCTGATCGGAGGTATGATCGGGCTGACAGGGATTGCAGGATTCCTGCTTCCGATGCTGTATTCCGGATTTCTGGGAATGTCGACCATGCAGGGACTTGCGCTTAGCTTTTTTGCCTTTCTGATTTCGGGAGTGCTGGGGGCGTACAATTATTACCGGGCGAAAAATCTGGATCTGAAACTGGCGGTCTGGATCAGTATTGGAAGCTTCATCGGCGCCATCGGGGGAGTAAGACTCAACCTTCTGATTGAAGAAGGGATGGTAAAGAAAATTCTGTATCTTGTGGTACTGCTCTCCGGACTTTCCATTCTGCTCAGGAAAGAGCCGGGGGAGGAGAAAGAAAAAGACCAGACAGAACAGAAGATTCCTCCTGTGTTCTGGCTGATCTTTGGAGCGGTGACCGGCCTGATCTGTGCCCTTTCCGGGGCAGGGGGACCGATCCTTGTCATGCCGCTTCTTGTTGTGTTGAAAGTTCCGGTCAGAACAGCGGTCGGCATTGCGCTGTTTGACTCGATTTTTATTGCGATTCCGTCCAGCATCGGATATGCGATGGGATGCCGTATGCAGGATTTGATCCTGCTGCTTCCATTGAGCCTGATCAGCCACGGAATCGGTGTATGGGCCGGCAGCAGAAATTCCGAGTTGATCCGGCCGGACATACTGAAAAAAGGGGTGGCAGTCTTTTCTGTACTGCTTGCTATTTTTAAACTGATCACCGGTTAGCGGGATTCACCCCGGTAACGGTTCAGGCAGGCATGGATTTCCTGAAGTCTTGGAATGGCATAGCCGCCTGGAATATAAGAATTTCTGAAGAACCCGGAATAGCCGTTCTGTTTTAATTCCTGATAAAGCAGATCTGCGATTTCCGGGATTGTCTTTTTCCCGTCTGAATAGTGATCTTTTGCATATCCAAGGAGCAGGGCAAGGGAAGCAGTCTGCTCGGAATCTTTGATCTGTTCTACATACCGTAGATCGACTTCCTCTTTCCCGATGGAAAATACATCTTTGGAACGCTGACGGATTTTTCCATCCCGCCGGTCTGCCTGCTTTTTGGAAGGCCGGGCGAAGATCCGCTTTGCCGAAGGCATCCGGAACGGAGCCGGTGAGGACGGAGAGAGCGGATAATCTTTGCAGAGTGTTTTGACTTTTTCGGTAATATCTACCGGGTGATAACAGTCCATCTGGATAACTGTATCGGCAATGTGGAAGAAGGCGCCGGAACTTCCGGCCACAAGGATGGTGGAGATACCGGCCTTTTCATAAAGATCCCGAGCACGTTCCAGAAATGGCGTGATCGGTTCTTTTTCCCGGCTGATCACCTGCTGCATAAACGTATCCCGTACCATGAAGTTGGTGGCGGATGTATCTTCATCAATCAGGAAAAGACGGCTTTCGGCCTCAATGCTTTCCACAGTCCCGGCCGCCTGGGAAGTACTGCCGCTTGCGTCCAAAGTAGAGAACGAAGTAGTGTCCCGGCCGTTTGGCAGGTCGTTGATAAACAGGGAAATATCTACGTTTTTGATGATCCGCCCGTCTTCGGAACGGAGTTTTACCGCACTTTCATCAGTGATGACATATTCCCGGCCATCCCCCGCGATATGCGGGTAGACTCCGGTTTCAAGCGCCTTTAAAAGCGTGGACTTTCCGTGATAGCCACCGCCCACAATGAGCGTGATCCCGCGTGGAATCCCCATGCCGGAGAGACTTCCCCTGTGAGGAAGATGTAAGGTAACCCGAAGGGATTCCGGGGAAGAAAAGGCAACCCCGTCTTTCATCGGAAGATCGGAAACGCCGCTCTGGCGCGGCAGAATGGATCCGTCTGCCACAAAAGCGACAAGACCAAGACGATGAATTTCTTTTCGGATAAACGTCTGATCTTCCGCAAGCTCAAAGGTTTCGGTCAGCTTTTTCTTGTCGCAGGTCCGGTAAAGACACCCACGTTCTACACAGGACGGGAGAAAATCAAACAGGATCTTCTCAAGTTCGGTGGCATTGATGGTCCGGCCGTTTGCCGGAAAGCCGATGTGGAAACGGAAAATCAGCGTACTGTCTTTGAAAGTGCAGATTTCACATGCGGTCCGGGAAAGAATTTCCTGTCCACAGTTGCTCACGGAGAGCAGGCCGCTCTTTCCGGACCCTTTTGCCTGGAAACTGAACTTCCGGATCTGGGAAGCAAACCGTCTCAGGAGATGATCTTCAAAGGCGGCTTTGGTTTCCGGTGTCTTGTAAAGGTCCTTTGGAAACCGGTGGACGGAAAAAGGAATCCGGATGGTTACATGGGAAGGGGAAGCGAACGGATCCCCCTGCACATGATCGATGCTGAGAGTGTACTCGCCAAAATCGTAGACTCCTTTCAAGGATTTATAGGCCGGATAACTTTTCCGGTGTATGGATAAAAGCTGTTTTTTTAAATCAGATGCGTGGTTCATAAATTCAAACTCCTTTCCGTTTGATTATAGCAAAAAAAAGAGGAATGTGGCATAATAAATACAGGGTGCCTTTTTGACAGAAAATGGAAGAGGCACCACCATGGAGAAAAAACAGGACAAAAGACGAGAAAGGAGTCTGTGGAATGTTGATCAGAAAGCATGTATATTTTTACGGTAGGGTACAGGGAGTTGGATTTCGCTGGCGGGCAATGCAGGCAGCAAAGGATCTGCATCTGACCGGCTGGGTGAGGAACATGTACAACGGCAATGTGGAAATGGAAGTGCAGGGAAACGGAGTCATGATTGAGCGTCTGTTTCAGGAACTGAATTCCGACAGATTTATCCGGATAGAAAAGACAGAGATTCTCCAGATCCCGACCGTGGAGGGAGAAAGTGAATTCTCTGTACGGGGATAGGATATGAGAAAGCGTTATACGACCAGCCGGTTGATTTTTCGTATGGCCGACCCTGCATTTGCCCGGATGACTGCGGAATTTTTTTCAGAGAACCGGGAGCTTTTCGAAAAGTGCGAGGAAAGACGGACGGAGGAATTTTTTCTTCCGGAGTTTCAGGAGATCTGGCTGGACATTCAAAGAGAAAAAGCAAAAAAAGGAGAATGGTATTCCTTTTACCTTTTTGAAAAGGGAAAACCGCACAAGGTGGTCGGGACATTGAGCCTCAGCCAGATTCAGTACGGAAGTCTCTGTTCAGGTGTAATCGGCTATCGAATTGACAGGTTACGTCAGGGAGAAGGGCTTGGAACCGAGGCTGCCCGGGAAGGGACAAGGATCGGTTTTGAGGAGCTTTGTCTTCACAGGATGGAGGCTGACGTGATGCCAGAAAACCTTGCTTCCCTGCGGGTGCTGGAGAAGTGCGGATATGAAAAGGAAGGGTATTTCCGGGAATATTTAAAGATTAATGGGAAGTGGGAAGACCATATTCACATGGCTGTCATACGTACGGAAGAAAGAACAAAAAAACAGGAAATTGCTGTTGTAAATCAAAGTAAGATTGCTATAATATAGAAGTAAATGTCAGACGAAATAAGAGAGGAAAAAACAAATGGGGAAACAAGGAATTGTAAAAGAAGGGCTGCTGATAACATTTGCGATGCTGATTGTTTCGGCAGGTGTATACTTTTTTATGGTGCCAAGCAAGATCGTTGTGGGAAGTGTATCCGGTCTGGCGATGGTTCTGGCTGAGCTTCTGCATATGCAGATGTCTACGATTACATTTATTCTGAATGTGGTACTGTTGCTTGCGGGATTTATCTTTATCGGAAAAGAATTTGGTGCAAAGACGATTTATACATCATTTCTTCTTCCGGTATTCTTATGGATTTTTGATCAGCGTATCCACGGTTGTCCTCCTTTATGAAATTTGTATTCCTTCCATATAATACTACAAACAAAAGAGAAAAAGCCATGACAAATATTACAATTTATATCTATATAGTGGATAAAAATTGTGCAAAATATAGAAACAAAGGGTGGAAAAAGTGCAGAAGAAGTATAAAATTAGATTTTTAGAAAAAAAGAATCCCGATTCTTCGGCTTCTTTCCCCTTTAGAACAGGGAAAGCCCAAGAATCGGGATTGGAAAGGAAGGTTACTGGGTCAGATAAGCGGTAGCCACATAAGCGTCTTGGCCGTCATAATTAATAATCGTCCATTGGCTGTCATAGGTACCGGTTACATTAACTTCAGTATCCGGAGGAAGCTGCACCAGGATAGAAGCGTCCGTTGAAGGTTCAGTGCGGACGTTTAAGGTAGTGGTGGTCCGGTATACGACGGCGGAAGAAGTTTCCTCCGGCGCTGCGGTAGACTCATCCGGCGGAAGGGCGTCGGGATCTGGGGCAGTATGCTCCATGGTAACTGCTTCCGAAGGCGCTGCGGTTGTTGTTGCAGGCTGGCTCTCTCCTGACGGAAGAAGAGCGCGGATAATCAGAATCAGCAGAATAACGCATACGATAGGAACCAAAATCCGCAGAATATCTTCTGCTGGAGATTTCTTTTTTCTGCGCCGCCTGGGAGCGGAAGCTGAGGTTCTGGTTCGGGAGGCGGAAGATGCCGCTGAAGATGTTCTCCTCCGGCGGGGATTATACTCATTGGCAAAGGAATAAACCTCCTGAGATAAGATATGATGGGCCAGGTTTGCATCGGAAGCGCTGTTGTACCCTTCATGCACCGCCTTATTTCCGATGGTGCGAAGCTTGTGATAATG
>NBJMC04203__coassemble_1889_pt1 | contig 8092 bp, 9 predicted proteins | sample NBJMC04203__metabat2_high_PE_028 | metagenome-assembled genome bin NBJMC04203
ATAATCATTTCGTAGGTAACCGGTCCTTTCTGCGTCAGAAATTCCAGTGAATGTTTTCCCTGGATTTCATACTCATACCGGCTTCTTCCGTTTACTCCACGCCCTTTCACCTGCAGAAGTCCGCAGATTTCATTATTTGCCAGCATTTTCAGCTGATAGTCCGATTGATAAAACCTGTCTGATTCGACAATAAAATAGGATGTATTCAGGTCTCTCCGGTATCCGATTTTCAGGTTCCTGTTTCTGCTGCCTTTTTTAGTTTCCTCATATCCCGGATCTTTCTCTCCGGCTCGACAAGTGCTGCTTTTGCTTCGACTGTAATCTTCATTCTTTTCCTCGATGCTTGAGCTGAAATCCACACATACTCCTTCTGACATTCTACTTCTACCTCTGCTTTCCGAAAAAGAATCATCTTTCCGGAAATTCTTTCTTTCCATAATTGTTGTATTTCTTCTTTCTGAAAAGGCGGTTCTTTTTTCTGCTTTCTTCCCGCAATCACCGCGGTCTCATAAGCGGTTCCTGTTAGAATATTTTTATCATGGTAGTAGAAAACCGCCATGATGACCCCATAAGTCAAAAGCAGGACCGCCGAAACAAGAACTGCTGCTTCCACAGTAAAACTGCCACTCCATTTTTCTTCTACCATCCGATCACTCCCAAATATCCGGCTGTCAAAAAGGGGAGAAACGGGAATGTATCTTTATATCCGCCATTTTGCAGTACTACTTTTCCCAGACTCCAAATCCCAGCCGCAAAAAAGGCAATGCTCAAAGCGGCTGCCAGTTTCCAGATTCCCATATACACACCCAGTACAAAAATCATCCAGCTGTCTGCAAACCCGAGCGCTTCATCTGTACATTTGCTGACGATCAGAAATGCACTGCCGGCCAGAGCACCCCAGACATAAATCCAGGTTCCGCTTCCGATTCCTATAAGCCGTGTCAGCGCTGCCAGCGCGCTTCCGCAAAGCAGAAGCCATCTCGGAACCGCACGGATGCGGATATCATATGCCGAACAAACTGCCTGAAAAATTAAAAACAAGGCATTGCAGATTTTTATTTCCCACACTTTGAGCACGCTCCTTTCCCTGCTGTCTCCGAAACCGGAACCGCGTAAATCTTTCGCTTCAGACCGCTGCAGGACATGGACGTGTGATATTTACTTCCGTAGTCCGTGACATATACTCCCATTCCTGCCACATTTTGTCCGCATCTTTCACAAGGATAATACTTCCCGCCCGACGCATTTCGCAATTCCTCCAGCCCGGAGTACGGAACCATATGGATCGACAGATCCAGATAGGAGCAGTGGTAGTCCTGATGATACACTACCCCGTTTTCTGTCACATACACAATCTTCTGCTCCGCCTGGACAGGGATAGACGATTCATAGCCGCACCACCCTTTTATCCGGATGCTCTCTTCTTTTTCTACATTGAAGATTCCAAATACCGGAACAGGGATCTCCACCGTATACGATGTGTTCAGATACAAAATCTGATTCATAAGATCCACGTAGGAACTGCTGCAGTCAATCCCGGAAGCACCTCCTTTTACCATGCTACGGTTCAGCCGTTCTGTGCTGACTTCCTCCCGGATATCCTCCTCCAGTTCTTCTGTACTGACAAATGGATTCAGATAAGCCTGTTCCGCATATTTTCTGCCCGCATACTGCATACCCGCCCGGATATTTGTCTGTACTGCCATCACCTCAAACAAGTATAAAAAGGCCAGTACCGCAAACAGGAAAAGAGGAACCACAAAGGCTGCTTCCACAGTCATACTTCCTCCAGAAAAGGAGGTAAAGACAGGTGCCTTTAAGGTACACTTCTTATTTCGTGGGGAAAGCTGCTTCCATCTATGAAGCGAATCAGAATCTGTCTCCTTTCTATATATTTTAGGGTCTGAAAATTCGTTGACCATGGTTTGTATGTAGTTTAAATCACCTGAGTTGTCACAAAAAGGCACCTCGCTTTACCTCCTTTCTGTATATCAGACTGATCTGTCAGATATGAAATAAGAACTGTTTTCACAGATTTGTTATTGATATGCATAATATGTCGAAAATTGGTACGTAATTCCTCTTCTGAGTCTGCATGCACTTTGAATCCTGAGTTTTGTAATACAGGCATCGGCCTGAAAAAACGGACAGTCCAGCCGCATCTTCATATTCCATTCAATCAGATCCAGCATCCGGAGCCGCAGCGTTTCTTTGGATTCCAGAAGAAACAGCATCTTCATGTAGTCATCGTACCCGAATCCGCTTTCTCCGGCTTCACTAGCTCCGGAGTCTTCTTTTGTCCCAAGCTTTAGCAGGCCTGAGAGACTCAGCTTCCATGTCTCTTTACTCTTGGCCGCCGGCACCTTTCCCCCGGCAGTCAGTGTCCGAAGATCCATCACGCTCTCCCCGTATGCCCAGGCCATCAGGATGATCTGGCATACTACATCCGTCAGTTCCGGATTTCCCATCAGGGTACTTACTACACCGGCCAGCACTTTTGCTTCCGCCTTCTTCGTCTCGTCTGTCTGAAGATAGAAATAATTCGGTGCCATTCGGAGATTTCGGATTTTATCCAGTACTTCCTGCAGATTTTCCATGTCATCTGTATTTCCGCCGATCAGGTATTCCTGTTCGTATTCCAGCGGACGATTTTCTCCCGGACTGATATAGCTTCCAAAATGCTCCGGAATATAGGCAATAAAATACAACTTTTCGTTTCCCGTTTCCTCTGTGGCAGGTACATCTCCCTTGCCTTTCCGTCTCTCCCGCCCGGAAATTCCCGGAGTTCCTTCCACACTTTTCTGTGAAATGGTCCGGTCTTTCGGCAGAACAATCTCCGTCAGCACTTTCCTTTTCAGCTTCTGCAAAATCCCCAGCGGATTTTCCGTCTCCTCCCCGCTTCCTTCGGAAGAGCCTTCCGATGTCCCGTGAGATGCCAGAATCTCATCCATCTTCTTTTCTGTCTCCTCTTCCTGCTGCTGATACTTTTCGGCCTCTTCTTCCTGTTTTTTCGCCTCATCTTCTTTCCCGATCAGATCCTTGATAATATCGATTCCGAACCTGTTCTCCATATATCTGCAGACCTGATCCGCGAACTCCCGGCCTTCTCCGTCACTCAAAAAGCGAACGGCTTCCACCTGACTCTCTCCTGCAACCGCTCCATATACGGTTATACGGTTCAATACTCTTTCTTCCGAATAATTTCCTGTCTCGTACGTACCGTCCAGTCCGAAAAGATCATACTCTTCCAGAAGTTCCTTCTGATACTCCGCAAACAATGATTCCACCGCCCGCTCCATGTCCGCCCGCCTGATATTCTTTGATGTCTGAATGGACGCACTCTCTAAAATCCCGGCTGTAAACGTCAGCAGAATCAGGATCAACAGACTCATCATCACTGTCAGCTGTGCATCTTCTTTCTTTTTTCCGGCCGGAATCATGTTTCTAAATCTTTCCGCTTTCACTTGTAATTTTATTGAAAATCGTCTGAACGAGCTCTGTCAGCTGGGTCTTGAAGATAATGACAAGTCCGATCAGTACAACGAGAATCAATATGATTTCCACCACTCCAATTCCACTTTCATCTTTCAGACATTCTTCTATCCTGTTCCAAATTCGTCTTGCATTCATCTGTAACCACAACATTTTGCAACCTCCTTTGTTTCCTGTCTTTGGATTCCTTCAAATTCCCATGCTCCAGAAGGCCGGTACAATAACAATGACCAGTACCACTGCCAGCATCATGATCATCGGCACGAGAAGTTTCGTTCCCGTCTCCTCGCCCTTTCTCTTTGCCCGCGCTTTCCGGTCCTCAAAGGCATGAACCGCTTCCAGACTGAGCAGTTCTGTAATGCCTCTCGTTCCTTTTCTCAGATTCTGGGAAAGAAGAAGTCCAAGTCGCATATATTCCTGTATCTGGCACCGTTTTCCGAAATTCTCATATCCTTCTCCTTCCGGTACACCTCCCTGCATTTCAAAACATGTCCGCATCATCTCCTCATAAGCCGGCCGTTTTCCCCCGGTCTCCCGTCTTTCCTGATAGTTTTCCACAATCTTGTACCATGCTCCTTTCACAGTCATCCCTGCACCAATCAGCAGGGAAAACTGTTCCAGAATCTCCGGATAATCTCTGAGAAGCTGCTCTTTTCTGGCTCTTGCCGCATCATTTACCTTCTGCCTTCTCCATGCAGCGGCCGCCACAAAGACCATCACTCCCATTCCCATCACCTGATACCCGTTGACGGTTGACCGGTATCCCCAGGAAACCTTTCTTCCCGCAATTTCATCCGGAAGATACAGCGCTTCGTCCTCCCTGCTGATTTCGTTCTCTGAATCCACCAACTGCTCCAGAGCTTCTACGATCTCATCCGGATTCCGAAGCTTCGGCGGATACAGCGTCACTGTTATATCCCTCGTCCGCTCTACTGCTTCATCCGCTCCCTGATCAAAGCTTAAAACAGCTGTCAGCTGAACCCCGATTCCTTCTTTCGGGATTTCCTCCTTAAGACTTCCGTCTATACTTATGTACTGATAATCGTCCAGCGTCCATTGAACGGATACCGGATAATCCGGAAGAGAAGTCAACAGATTCAAATCTGACGTAACATGCTCCAGATCCTGATTCTCTCCCAGAATTCTCTTTTCCAGCTTCTCTGCCTCGTCCGTAAGGATCTTTTCTGCCTCCTCTTTCGTATATCCCTGCTCATCCACCCGGATCTGAATCGGGATATCTTCATCCACTCCCTCGACCGTCGCAAACACCGTTTCATTCCGGCTTCCGCCGCCTTTCTGATTTCTTCCAATCTTCCCGTCTTTCACCGGCCTGTCCTGTCCCGTCCATATAAAAACGGCCACGCTGATTGTGTTGACAAGAAAGAAAAACCAGATTCCCTTTCTGATCCGCTTTCTTTTTTCCCTGTTTCTTATCTTCCCTTTTCCTGTTTTCCAAAGCAGGACCAGCAAAATTAAATATGCTGCTCCGGTCACTGCTATTGCTTTTATGTCCATCCTCTCACACCTCAATCTGTATCATACGAAACCCGGTTCCAAACGCTGCCAGATATAAAACGAGACATCCTGTCATGACCGCCCTGCCCGGGACTCCCTGATAAAGAACTTCCATAAATTCCGGAAAGCTGAGCATCATATAGGCGATCATTCCAAATGGAATTACTGCCATGACAAGAAACTCCATCTTTTTGGCGGAGATTACAGTTTCGATTTCCTGATTCAGCTCCTCCTTCTCCTGAATCTGAGAAATTGTCTGCCGGATCACTCTTGCCATATTTCCCCCGCTCTTTTTTACAGTCGCAGTGACCGTAACAAAATTTCTGACATCCTCCTGATCTATCCGTTCGGAAAACTCCTCCAGGATCCGCTCTACTCCAATATTCATCTTCATCTGCCGGATCATATAATTCCATTCCTTTAAGATCCGGTCCTGCTCCAGGTACATGATCCGCATTTCCTTTCCCGCTTCCAGCAGAGAATTTTCCAGAGAATATCCCACATTTAAGGCGGCGGACACCGACTGAAGCGCATCCAGAAACTGTCTTGTAAATTCTCTTTCTTTTCTTCTTAATTTTTCCTTTTCCCAGACATACAGAAATGTTCCTCCCACCGGGAGCAGAAGTACCAGTGCCGCCACTGTGGACCGGTAGAATAAAAGCGCTGTCAGCCCGGCCGCTCCCACGGCTCCAAGGCATCCTGTCAGATATTCTCCCTTTCTAATATCCTGCCGCCAGCAGTTTTTCTTTTTTCTGTAATTCCTCTTTTTTAACAAGACTTCCCCTCACTTTCCCGTGGCTGCTTCCTTTCTCCTGAAACTCATACAGTGTATGCATCTGTATTCTGCCTTCCTCATATCCAGTAATTTCAAGAATCTCAAGGACCTTCCGGGTCTTGTCCCGCATCCTTCCAAGATGGATGATAATATCAATCCCGGATGCTATCTGTCTTTGTACCGCTTCGATCGGAATCTCCATCCCCATGAGCACCATGGTTTCCAGCCTTCCTATCATATCCTTCGGACTGTTTCCATGACCGGTACTTAAGGAACCGTCATGCCCCGTATTCATAGCCTGCAGCATATCGATCGTCTCTGCGCTTCGCACCTCACCTACAATCACACGGTCCGGACGCATCCGAAGTGCCGTCCGGATCAACTCACGGATATCAATTTCTCCTTCTCCTTCCATGTTGGCATTCCGGGCTTCCAGCCTTACGAGATTGGGTAGAGACTGTAATTTCAGTTCCGCGTTGTCCTCGATAGTAATAATCCTCTCGTCCTCCGGTATAAACTGGGAAAGGGCATTGAGAAATGTCGTCTTTCCGGAACCGGTGCCGCCGCTGATAAACATGTTGTACTTTGCCTTTACAAGCTTTTCCAGAAATTCCGCAGCTTCTTTGGAGATACTTCCCCAGGCAATCAGCCGTTTCATCGTAATTCCTTCTTTCGGGAACTTCCGGATTGTAATAATCGGACCGTTGAGCGCCACCGGTGGAAGCACCAGGTTGACCCTGGAGCCGTCCGGAAGCCTTGCGTCCACGATCGGTTCCGCCTCATTGACTGTCCGGTTGCAGCCGGAGGCAATCTGCTGCGCGATATCTTCCAGCTTTTTCCGGGATACAAATCTTTTTTCATACTGATAAATCTCTCCTCCCTTTTCCACAAAAATATTTTCCAGTCCATTAATCATGATCTCAGTGATCGACTCGTCCTCCAGAAGTTCCTGGAGAATATCCAGCTTTCTGAATGCATTAAACAGATCTCTACCAAATTCCATCTTCATCCGGAGCGGAATGTACTTGTCTTTGGTATACTCTTCCAGCACCTGATAAATCAATTCGACCAGTTCGCCATCTTCGATTTCTCTCGACAGATCCAGCTTCGCCATGACCTGCTCCTGCAGCTTTTCCATATGCAGTGTTCTTATCATACTGTAATGCCTTCTTTACACATATTTCCGGCTCCCCCTTCATCTCTGTCATCCGCGCCTTCTGCCGCAGCTTCCTGCATCCCATCAGTTCCAGTGTGTCAAAAAACTGCTCCAGTTTCCGCTCTTCGTCCTCGTCTTCGATATAGGGAAGGTACCACTCATCACACATCTTCAGAATTTCAAACAGGCCCTGAACACTTTCACTGAGATCGAGGATCATATTTTGATACGGACCTTTCTTCAGGATCTGAAGAATCAGAGAATTCCAGTCCTCCCATGCCACCTCTTTCAAATCCCGGCTCACCGGTATCGGATCCAGAACAGCCAGTCCTTCCTGATCCTGCACCATAGATGTCAGACGCAGCCCCAGATGATTCTGCTCCTGGCGGGAATAATAGAGAAGATCCGCCAGAGATGCGCTCTTTTCTTCCCTGTGCATTCCCCATCCGGGATATTCCTGCATATTAATATAAAGTGTCTCTTCATCTCTGGACAGCTCATATCCGAGCGCCCTCGCAAAACGTGTTTTCCCGATTCTGTGAATAGGAGAATAAACGACAATCAGACGCTGATTATCTCTGCGCGGCACCTGAAACAGGCCTGCACGGTCGTGATCCAGGCATACTTCCATGATCCTGGCAAAAATCTTATGGACGGACTGGTATTTATAGACCGGGACCTCCTCTTCCCCCACCTCTGCTCCTTCCTGACTTGTCAGCACAAATCTTCTGGCAGCTCTGCTTGTCTGCCTCTTCTCGTAGGGAATCTCATCCCCGATCAGCAGAAGTTCTGCTTCCTGAAACTCCTCCAGTCTTTCTTCCTGCTCAAAAGAGGTGCAGACCTGTACCTGAAGATCCAGCTCTTCCCTGTCGGCAATCATATCTGCAAGCCGCAGTACATACAACTCCTCTTCTCCGCATATAATCATTTGTCTGTTCATGAATCATTACAGCCGATTCGGCTCTGATATAGATAAGCGCTTTCCCGACGCTTTTCAAATAAGACTCCGGGTGATCCGGATAAAACAAAAGAATTTTGTTTTGTGATATGCATTATAGACCGGTTTAAGAGTTTTGTCCACCGGTTTTTTTCATTTCCCTGATCTTTGTGAAACTCTCACAAAATTTCCCAGCATACAATGCCATAAAGGAGCG
>NBJMC04203__coassemble_1956_pt1 | contig 7933 bp, 10 predicted proteins | sample NBJMC04203__metabat2_high_PE_028 | metagenome-assembled genome bin NBJMC04203
TTTGCAACCGCTATCATCTTTTCAAAGCAGTTCTCAGATCGTCCTGAATACCACTTTCGGGAGCAGTGTTTCCACTACTTCATATTCCGCCGCCTGTGTGCCGCTGCACATCACGTTTGCCGCTCCCACTGCCGTGGAAAGTCTTACTGTCTCCTCCAGAGTCTTTCCTTCTTCTTCCGATACTGCAAGTGCTGCAACCACACTGTCTCCAGCGCCCACGGTGCTTCCTACCGGTACCTTCAGTCCTTCCGCGTAGATCGTTTTGTCCTTTGTCACATAGACAGCTCCGTCTCCTCCCATGGAAACAACAACCTTCCCGATCCCGTACTCTTTCATCAGTTCCGCAGCCGTTTCAGCTATCTCCTCCGGTGTCTCAAGAGCCCGTCCTGTCAAAGCACCAAGTTCATGATTATTCGGCTTGATCAGGTACGGGGAGGCTTTCAGTCCTGCTTTCAGAAGATCCCCGTCCGCATCCAGAATTACTTTCGCACCCTTTTCACGGAATGCTTTTGTCCAGGTGTAATAAGTATCTTTCGGAGATCCTTTTGGCATGCTGCCGGATATGACAACAATATCCTCTTTCGTTACTTTTGCCAGAAGTTCTTCTAAAAGCTTCTCCAGAATTTCTTCCGACACGGTCACTCCCGGTTCATTGATATCCGTATTCGTATGATTGTCCGGATCAATGATTTTCATGTTGGTACGCGTTTCACCCTCCACAAAGTGAAAGAGGGTCGTAAGTCCCATCTCCGTAAGGGCCGAAAGGATCGCTCTTCCGGTATCCCCGCCCAGAATTCCTGCGGCAACGCTCGCTCCTCCAAGCTTTTGAATCACCTTTGAGACGTTGATCCCTTTTCCTCCTGGATCAGTCCTCATAGATGTTATCCGGTTGACAGCATCAACGGTCAGAGACGGAATTTCCACCGTTTTGTCCAGTGCCGGATTCAACGTTACTGTGTAAATCATAATACCCTCCTTTTGTTTCAACAGTTTATTTTCATTGAAACAACAGTTTCTATATACAGAATAACACTTTTTACGATAATGTCAACTGTTTTTTCAACAATTTTTATATTTTCAAAAGTCACATACTTTTATTTCAACAGTTTTCATTGCCATGTCACATCCTTTTATATGATCCGTTCCTGTTTTGCTAGAACAAAGAGTTCCGCAAACGGAACTCTCGCGCCGAGCGCGGTCGCTTTAGCGACAAATTTCTGCTTTGCGCGAGTGCGCATCCCGCGGAGCGTTTTTTTTAACAGGGAACGAAGTTTCCTGTTAAAAAAACTCCGGTCTCCGTAAAGATGCCTGCTGCATCTTCACGGGAGACCGGAGTTTTCCGTCCCGATTGCTTTTTCACTTCTGTATTTTATCTGTCTCTAATCGCTTTCCTGCGGGAAATACTGGCCGAACAATTCTTCCATCTTTTCCGTAAGCTCCTTTTCCATCTCCCGGTAACGCGCCAGAAACAGGCTTCCCTGTTCCGTCAGTTCGCTTTTTCCTCCTGAATTTCCGCCGTTATGGGAACTCAACAGATGAAATCCCAGCTCTTTCTCTGCCCGTTTTATGATTTTCCAGCTTTTAGAATAGGACATTCCCATCTCGTTACAGGCCCCTTGAATAGATCCTTTCTTTTCTATCAGCTCCAGAATCCTTGCTACCCCCGGGCCAAAAAACCGTTCTTCTTTTTCCAATGTCAGCCGCAAAGCCGGCCGGATCTTTTCTTCCATTACCGCACTCCTTCGATGTTTTCTAAAAAGTTCCTGAACTACATTTTAATCTCATGCTCTGCTTTTGTCATCATATTCATTACCCAGACAGACAGAAACGCAATAACCAGAATTACCGCCACGTACACTGCCGCCCGGTCCATATTTCCGCCTGCAACTTCCGAATAAACAGCAAGGGGCAGGGTCCTTGTCTTGCCGGGAATATTTCCCGCCAGCATGGCAGTCGCCCCGTACTCCCCAAGACCTCTTGTCGTTGATAAAATCATACCGGAGAGAATGGACGGAAATGTGCAGGGGAAGAGAATCTTCCAGAGAATTCCCCATTTTCCGAGCCCCAGCATCTTTGCTTCCTCGATCATATTCTGGTCAATCTGTTCAAATCCCGCTTTTGCGGAGCGGTACATCAGAGGGAAGGAAACGACAACCGCAGACAATACTGTCGCCACCCAGGAAAAGGCAATCCGGAAACCAAAAACTTCCTCCACAAAGCTCCCGATCGGGCGTCTTGCCCCGAAAAGCCATAACAGAAAGAAACCCGCGACCGTCGGAGGAAGTACAAGCGGAATGGTAAGAAGCCCGTCCACCGCGGCTTTTAGTTTCCTGCCTTTAATAAACATGACTGCCCACGCTGCCAGAATCCCAATGACAAAGGTAATCACAGACGCACATACCGTTGTCTTAAGCGAAATCCAGACCGGAGAAAAATCCATCTCCTGTTCCTCCTGCTACTCGGCGCTGCGATAATCCGCAAATCCATAGGACTCAAATACGGACACCGCATCGTCAGAGATAATAAAATCGTAAAATGCCCTGGCAGCCTCCTGGTTTGGCGCATCCTTTGTCATTGCCACCGGATACAGAACCGGAGATTCCAGTGAATCAGCCGGCGCCTCCGCCACCACTTTGACCTTGTCTGTCGTTGCCGCATCTGTCGCATAGACAATTCCACAGTCCGCAGAAGACTCCGCCACCCAGTTCAGCACTTCCGTAACATTCGTTCCAAAACTTGCCTTTGCTGAAACCGTATCCCAGAGACCAAGATTTGTCAGTGATTCCTGCGCATACTGTCCCACCGGAACGCTCTCCGGATCCCCGACCGCTATCGTACCTGCATTGGCGATATCTTTAAAAGAGGAAAACTCTGCGTCGGAGGAAGCCGGGGTAATCAGTACAATCTTGTTTTCCAGCAGGTTGACAATCGTATCGCTGTCAATCATCCCCTCCTCTTCCAGCGCATTCATCTGCGTCGGCGCTGCTGAGAAAAAGAGATCTGCCGCAAGACCGGACTCGATCTGCTGCTGCAGCTTTCCGGAAGAATCATAGACACCTTCGATGTTCACATCCGGATACTGCTCCTCAAATGCCGGAATCAGCTCCTCTTCAAAGGCATATTCCAGGGAAGCAGCAGCCGCAAGCGTCACGGTTCCCTCCAGATTACTCCCGGATGTTCCATTCTCTTCCGTCTGCGATTTATTGCTTTCGGAAGCCTTGTCGCCGTCCCCTCCGTCCGAAGACTGGCATCCCATCATTGCAAGTCCCATTGTTGCTGCAAGAAGCAGCAGCATTACCCGTTTTTTCATAGATTTTTCTCACCTTTCTTTTTGGCATTTATCTTGCACACTCCGACTCGGATCCCCGAAGAATCCCCAGTCCGTGCTGTACACTCTCCAATATGATCTCCATACTTTCCCGCACTGCTTTCGGGCTTCCCGGAAGATTGACAATCAGCGTCTGTCCCCGTATGACCGACGCTCCACGGGAGAGCATGGCCCTTTTTGTATATTTCATGGATTCGGCCCGGATCGCCTCCGCAATCCCCGGTGCATTGCGGGTCATGACCTCCATTGTCGCCTCCGGCGTCGTATCCCGTTCAGAAAATCCGGTTCCGCCGCTGGTCAGAATCAGGCTGACCTGCCGCTGGTCGCAAAGCCGGATCAGTTCTTTTTTCAAAAGTGCCTTCTCATCCGGAAGAATCAATTCCTCTACCACATCAAATCCAGCCGCCGTCAGTCCTTCTTTCATGGCCGGGCCGCTTTCATCTTTGCGTTCCCCTTTACTTCCTTTATCGCTCATCGTGATCACTGCCGCCGTAAACGGCCTGTCTTTGGCCGGGAATTCGACGGTCATCATACTTCCGGTCTGAATGGTTCCGGAGGAAAGGACTTCGGCAAATACGCCCTGCACCGGCATGATGCACTCGCCCATCCGATGGTAAATCCGGCAGTGGGTGTGGCACTCCTTCCCGATCTGTGTCATCCGCAGAACCACATCCTGACACCGGAGAATTGTCCCGACCGGAAAGCTTCTAAAATCCAGATCCTCCACGACAAGATTTTCCCCGAACGCTCCGTCCTGCACATCCGCGCCTCTGGAATTGAATTCCTTTACTTTATCATAGGAGAGCAGGCTGACCTGGCGGTGCCAGTGTCCCGCATGGGCATCTCCCACAATCCCGAATCCCTTCTCAAACTTTGCTTCCGCCACGGCATGCTTTTCGGTTCCGCGCTTTTCACTGATGCAGATCGCCCGCACTCTGCCGGCGGTCTTTCTTTCTTCCATCTGTTATCCTCCTATCTCATTCATCCTTTTTTTCTCACTGATCTGATCCGGCTCTTCAAACCGGTGCCCGGCCGGCTTTCTTTGTCCCGCCGCACGAAAAATCTTCCGGATCCGTTCCTGTTTTTCCTCCGGCGTTTCCCCGCTTCTTATGACAGAGCGCAGATCTTCCGCATCGTCATAGCAAAGGCAGTATTTCAGCTTTCCGGTACTTGTAAGACGCAGGCGGTTGCAGCTTTGGCAGAACTTTCCGTGAATCGGAGAAATCAGTCCCGTCCTCCCAAGGAATCCCGGAATCTGCATATACACTGCAGGCCCAAATCCTGCACCTGCTGCCGGTGCCGCCTCCTGAAGATCCGGATACCGGTTTTTGATCATCTCAAGCACCCGCCGGTTGTCCAGTCCATGGTACTCTTTTCCGTATCCGATCGGCATCATTTCGATAAACCGTACATCCACCGGCCACTTTTCCGAAAGACGTGCCAGATCCAGAATTTCCGTCTCGTTGATTTCTCTGGCTGCCGCCACATTGATCTTGGTCCGGATCCCTGCGCTGACACAGGCTTCCACCGCCTTCAGTACTTCCTCCAGACCGTCATATCCGGTAATCTCCCGGTACTTTTCTCTCTGCAGAGTATCCAGGCTGATATTAACTCCATCCAGTCCTGCCTCGAGAAGATCCGGAAGAAATTTTCTCAGCCAAATCCCGTTCGTCGTCAGCATAACCGTCTCAATTCCCGGAATCGCTTTCAGCATCCGGACACAGTCCGGACATCCTTTCCGTACAAGAGGCTCCCCGCCTGTCACACGTACATGAGGGATTCCTTCCTGTGCCGCCACCCTTGTAATTTCACGGATTTCCTCGTAAGTCAGGATCTCCGACATCGGCACGGAATCAATGTCATGGGGCATACAGTACCGGCACCGGAGATTGCACCGGTCTGTAAGGGAGATCCTGAGATAATCAATCTTCCGCCCGCTCATAGTCTCCTGATGCACCACCTTTTTTTCTGCATAGAAAGATATCTGTCATTTCCATGCTTTTATCTACCGCCTTGCACATATCATAGATTGTAAGAAGCGCCGTATTCACTCCGGTCAGAGCCTCCATCTCCACGCCGGTCTTACCCTCGCAGCGCACCGTACAGACTGCCCGGATGTATCGTTTCTTCGGATTCCGGTCCTTTCGTTCCCCGATCATCTCAAAATCCACGGCCACTTTCGTCAGGCTGATCACATGGCAAAGCGGAATGATCTCACTTGTCTTTTTCGCTCCCATGATTCCCGCAATCCGGGCTACCGAAAGGACGTCTCCTTTTTTCATGCTTCCTTCCAGAATCTTCTGATAGCACTCTTCGGACACACCGATCTCGCCCTGTGCCGACGCCTCCCGTCTGGTCACCGCTTTTTCTCCGATATCGACCATCACCGCGTTTCCGCTTCCATCAAAATGTGTAAATTCCATATCTGTTCTCCCTACTTTCCAAATCCGCAGTTCGGATAGGTGCAGACCGGGCAGTTCAGACACAGTCCGCCCTCTCCGAGATGTGCAAGCTCCTCTGCGGTCACCGGATCATCCGCCAGTACTCTTGGCAGTACCAGATCGAAGATCGTCCTCTTTGCGTACATCACGCAGCCCGGAAGTCCCATGACTGCCTGACCTTCTTCCATATAAGAAAGCAGAAACATGGCTCCCGGAAGCACCGGAGCTCCATAGGATACGATCCGTGCGCCGGAATTTTTAATCGCAAGGGGCGTCCTGTCATCCGGGTCTACACTCATTCCCCCGGTACAAAGCACCAGATCCGCTCCTTCTCCGAGAAAACGCAGAATCGCCTCTGTCACCATCTCCGGTTTGTCATCGCATACGGCATGTCCGATAATCTCCACCGGATAATGCCCGAGCTTTTCTTCCAGTACCGGAGTGAAGGTATCTTTGATCCGTCCTTTATAAACTTCGCTTCCGGTCGTGATGATGGCAGCCTTTTTCGCCCTGAAAGGCAAAATCGAAAGGATCGGCACTCCGCCGTTTTCCTCCTGCACCGCTTTTTCCGCTCTGTCCATCTTGTCTTTTCCGATAACAAGCGGGATGACACGCATCCCTGCAAGCTTGTCGCCCTTTTTCACCTCGGTATTACCGTGTCGTGTGGCAATCATCATTTCCCCCTGGGAGTTTACCCGGTAAAGGGCTCCGGAATCCACTTTCAGAAGTCCGTCCTTCTCCGCTGTCAGCTCAATCTTACCTTCCTTTGCTTCCGACGCGCTCATATACCGGAAGCACTTTACTGCTCCGTCAAAGGCCGCCTCCGCACTGCTTCCTCCCTGACAGATCCTGCGCAGAATCTCGGCTCCTTCATCTTCGTGAAGCATCCCTTCTTCCTGCTCCCAGACATACAGATTCTCCTTCCCCACACTTAAAAGAACCGGAATATCCTCCCTGGTGACAATGTGTCCTTTTCTGAATACCGGTCCTTTCTTTTTGTCCTTTATAATCTGCGTGATGTCATGGCATAAAATACATCCCTCTGCATCTTCTGTTCTGACTAATTTCATGTTTCTTCTCCCCGTTCTTCTCTTTGATACCGTACTGTTTTTCAAAACATAACGACTGGTACAAGTATAGCAGAAGATCAATGCCCTGTAAAGCGTTCTCTTTTTGTGACATGATCACAGAATTTTCCTCAAATATGGTATACTATAAGAAAAAACCGAAAGGAAGGTCTGCTTATGTCATATACAAAAATTACACAGGAAGAAGCAAAAAAACTGATGGATGAGAGGGATGACATTCTGATCGTCGATGTACGAAATCCGGAAGAATACGCACAGGGACATATCCCGGGGGCCATTAATGTTCCAAATCCTTCCATCACCAACCGTGAAATTCCGGAGCTTCCGGATAAGAATCAGGAGCTTTTAATCTACTGCCGTTCCGGACAGCGCAGTAAAATCGCAGGAAAGAAACTAGCCGTCCTCGGATATCAAAATATCAAAGATTTTGGCGGTATTATGGACTGGAAATATGAAGTGGAATAATCATAAACGAAAAGATGGGCACTACCGGTACTTCGGTACCGTAGCGTCCATCTTTTTCGTTTTTCCTCTATTGTTTTCTACAGAAGCTGGCGGACCGGAATCGTTTCCTTCTCCTCTCCTGTCTTAAAAGGCTTACAGCAGGAAAGATCCCATATTTCCTGAAAATAATTCTGAAGCTGCAGATAAGATCTGCCTTCTTCCGGCACGGACTCGTATACGAGAATATCACGATCCATGTTGTAGGACTTCTTATATTCACCGAGGAAAATGTCATCGGTATTTCTTCCGCGAATTTCTGTGATGCAACAGCTTTCGAGAGATGTCTGTGCTTCATCATGCCTGACACATTCAAATCTTCAATGGTTATATAAGATGGCTTGGTTTTCACGATCTCTGCTACCGTTTTATTGATATAGTCAGTACGGATGTTATCTATCTTACGATGAAGTCTCTGTACTTTCAGCTTTTGTTTTTTGTATATTCTTCTGAGCGGACTCTCCTTTCTTTAAATTCTCATATTTGCGTGAGAGGCATCTTTGCTCTCTACGCAGTCTCTTTTTTGTAAAATCTATACGAATAACTCTGCATTGTGCTTTTGTAAAAAATGCAGG
>NBJMC04203__coassemble_1980_pt1 | contig 7862 bp, 4 predicted proteins | sample NBJMC04203__metabat2_high_PE_028 | metagenome-assembled genome bin NBJMC04203
TGACTGTGTAGACGGCGTCCGCGCAGTAAAGAACGAAGAAGAAATCGCAATCATGAAGAAAGCATCCGAAATCAACGATGCTGTTATGGAAAAGGTTGCTGATTACATCAAAGAAGGCATGACAGAAAAACAGATCGCTGACTTCATCGATTCCGAATACCTCAAAGCAGGCGCAAGCGGAAACAGCTTTGATACAATCGTATGCTTCGGACCAAATGCTGCTGACCAGCATCATGAGCCAAGCGATACACGTACTCTGAAAGCAGGCGAATGTGTCCTGATCGACATGGGATGTGTATGGCAGGGATACTGCTCTGATATGACAAGAACATTCTACTGCAAATCCGCTGATCCGGAACAGACAGAAATCCACGACATCGTACGTGAAGCTGTTTTAAGAGCAGAATCTGTAATCAAACCAGGCGTTCGTTTCTGCGATATCGACGCTCAGGCAAGAGATTACATCGATGAAAAAGGATACAGCGAATACTGGAAGATCCGTCTTGGACACTTCATCGGACAGGAAGACCACGAATATGGTGATGTCAGCCCGATCAACAAAAACGTTGCTGAACCAGGCATGATCTTCTCCATCGAGCCGGGTATCTACATCGAAGGAAAATACGGAGTTCGTATCGAAGACCTTGTTCTTGTAACAGAAGATGGACATGAACTTCTCAACTCTGTAGAAAAGAAATATCGTATCGTAGGCTAATCTTTAGATACAAATGCCGCTGCTCTGCAGGACATGTTCCTGAAAAGGCAGCGGCTTTCTTTTTACATTATTATAATCCATATTCCCGATACAGCTCTTCCCGCAGCTTCTCATCCTCGGCAATCCGGATCAGTTCCTCATTTCTTCCGTCTTCCAGCAGTTTCTGACAAAGCTGAAGAACTCTTTTTTCTCCTTTTTCTATTCCTTCTTTTATTCCTTCTTCCATCCCTATTCTCTGGCTTTCTTCCCGGACTTTCTTCTCATACCATTCACGATCGAATTCCTCTAAGATCACGTCCTCCACCTCCGAACTGTTCTTTTCCAGGAATTCTTTCAAAATATCTTTGTCAATGCATGCTTTTCTCGCTTCTGCCACTGCACTTTCAATAGGCGCCCCGTTTTTCAGATTTTCCTTTACTTCATTGACAAAGTAAGCATACTCCCATAATGCACGACATTTTTCCATCAGTTCCTTGTTGTGCCCGAGATTGATATTCAGCATCACTGCACGGCATTCGACCGCGGGTTTCTCTTCTGAAGATTCTGTTGGAAGAAATGCATCTGAAATACATAATTCCTGGTAATCTGCTTCCGTCTGATTTCCATTATAGAATACCACATATTTCGGAACCGGTAAAGGAATCAGAGTTTTCCCATAAATGTTTGCGTCTATCTGTTTGATATAGTTCTGATAAATTCTTGCCAGGTAGATAAATCCCCGAAGCGGCATATTGGGGTTGGGTGTGCTTTGACTGCAGAAAAGGGAACACCTTTTGCCGTTTCTGGCGGCAGTCGGGTGCTCCCTTTTTCCAAAATTATTTTTTCTTACTTTTTTATTTGATCAGATCTGGTCCGATGGCAAGGACATCATCCAGATTCAGATCGGTCTTCGGCTGTACATCAGCCAGTGCTTTCATGGTGATGACTACAAGCTGTCCGCTTCCGTTGTAGAGCGGCTTGTCTCCCCGGTTTGCAAATGCGAGATTTACATAAGCGGTTCCATCACCGTAAACTTTATTGACTGTCAGATCTTCCATTGAAGCAACTGCATCTTCCCTGCTGACAGATACAAATTCCAGTTTTGCCGGATCGTAGTCAAGCACCTTTCCGAAGGCATTGATATTTTCAGCCTCTTCTGCCATTGCAGTAATTGTAAAGGTTTCTCCTGCTTTGACCGTTTCTTTTTCCGGCACGAGGAGAATCTTTCCGGAAACAGTTCCGGTCTGCTTTGTGCCTCCGTCCAGCTGGAACATGGTGTATGCGTAGTCGTATACATCGTAAACACCATTCATGTTGATATCTCCGCCTCTCTTCTGAATCTGATCCACGAAGTTGGATCCGTCCTTGATAGAGGTTCCGAGATAGTTCTTCATGTTCGTGTAATCTCCTTCGGAGACTTCTTCATTCTTGTTTGTACTTCCCACAGCAAATGGTTTCGTGCCGTCTTTTTTGTAAACCGGAAGTTCGTGTGCCGCAAAGTAATTTCTTAAAGACTCTGTCACTTCCAGTTTCAGGAAGCGTGCAAGAACACCGGTAAGTGGTACGGTCTGTGCGTTTTCCTCCACATCCAGATCCGTATTGTACGTCCATGCATCGTGTTCGGCTCCGTTCCACTCCAGTTTCCAGTGTACTCCGTCCATACTGGAGTATACGTTCATACGCTGTACCGTACCGCTTCCATAGCTGTCACGCGGATAGTATTCGAATTTGTCCAGTTCGTATGCCGCGCCAAAATCGTAGATGAACGGGATCTTCTGTCCTGCCACATCGTCTGCCGAGAAGAAGAGGCCACGGAAACTGTGATCTGTCGCATATTTCAGCGGGCCGGCCTCATCGCTTCCGGTAAATGTTACCTTACCTGCTGCTCCGATTTCATTTCTCCACGGATCAGACAGCGTCATTGTCCGAACTTCGCTGCTCCATGCAGAATAGCCATCTGCATTTCTGGAACGAATCCGGTAGCTGTGTCCGGAATGATAATCCAGATCATCGTGCAGATAAGAATCTGCGTCTCCCATTGTATAGAGCTGTCCGTCTACCAGCATTTCGTAACTGGAAGCACCATCTGCCTTTGTCCAGCGGAGCCACATGGAGGAAGCTGTTTTCTCCTCTTCTGCAATCGTAAGCTCCGGTACGGAGAGTGCTGGATTTTCCTGCTCTTTTCTTACTTCCATCTCGCAGACAAATCCCTGGATTTCCACAGACTGTTCTACTGCTGTCACATCTACTTTCGGAAGTCGGATGTAAAGCTTCGGTGCGGTCCGCACTTCATCCGTCATCTTTGCAAGCTCTTTCTCATCTGCTGATGCAAAGGTACGCAGTTTCGGCGCTTCCTCATAGTAATAAAGTGCCTCGCCCTCATCCGGCGTCTGGTTTTCCAGTGTCTGCAGATCTTCCGCTTCTTTTGCTTTCAGCATCTCTGCTCCACTCTTTACAAAAACTGCCTCCGGCTTTTGTGTCAGATGGACAATCCATGTTGTACTACGGTTTGGTTCATATCCTTCATAAGTTCCTTCGGACCGTTCTGCCGTCAGAACTGCCTTGTCTCCCTCTACTTTAGATGTGTACCGGGTAGAAACATGATCCCCGTAGGAAACATGGTCGATCGTTCCGTATGCTTCGTCTTCTTCTGTCTCGTTGGAAATATATTTTCCGTCATCCTCGTATACGGTATAGGTCGTTTCACCTGCCGGCCATACTTCAACGATTCTATGTTCCTTTTTCACTGCATCCGGTGTATTGTTTGCTTCGTACATCGGCAGAATCGCTCCCTGCTTTACAAAGACAGGCAGCTTCCAGAGCGGAACATCAAAGTTATTTAAAACCTGCCCGCCCTGATACAGTTCTCCGGTCAGATAATCTACCCAGATCTGCTCCGGATCCGGCAGGTAGATATGATTTCTCACATCATTTCCCATCTCGTCTCCTGCCACGTTCTGGTAAACCGGCGCCACCAGAATACTGGAGCCGAGCATAAACTGGTACTGCATGGAACGGCTGTATGCATACTCATCATCCGGATATTCCAGGAACATCGCTCTTACCATCGGAAGTCCTGTATCCTCATTTCCGGTTTCCAGATTGGATGCGGACACCGCGCAGGTATAAATATACGGCATCAACATGGATTTCATCTTCATATACATCCGGTTGATTCCGGTATACGGATCACCGAAAGTAAACGGTGCTTTCATATAGCTTCCCCATCCGTCCATGTTGAGCATCTGCGGTGTAAAGGATTTCCACTGGTAATCTCTTGCCGCAATCAGCGGTTTCCCGCCGAAAATTCCGTCCATATCACTTCCGATATTCGGGTTTCCGCTTAAGGAACTTCCAATGTAGGTCGGGATGTGGAAACGGATATATTCCCAGTTTCCTCCGGTCTGGTCACCACTCCATACACTGTTAAATCTCTGAGAGCCTGCCCAGCCGTCCAAAGAAATGATGTTCGGGCGGAAGTTCTCTGATGTTGTGACAATGTCGTACGCTGTCTTGACTCCATTTAACTGGAAGGAATATCCTGGTCCGACCCATGCCACGTCCGTTTTCAGCGTAGTAGCGCCGCCCCTGGTTACTTCCTTACGGAAATCACGGAGCAGATGCCAGTAGGTCTTCTCGTCTGAATCTGGGCTTAAGTTGCTCTCTGTCCACAGTCCGGATGCCACACCTCTTTTGTTGGCGTACTCTGTAAAGCGTGCCAGATTTTCTACATTGGCGTCCACTGCAGCGATACGCTCTTCGGAACTGCTTCCATCTTCCAGAACGCCTCCCTGTACATAGTAGCCATTCTGACCGTATCCTCCGCCGTATCCGTCGTTTGGCAGGAAATATCCAAGCGGCATGTCATACTGAAGATATTTGTCCAGTACAGCCCTTGCAGAATATTCATACGGAGTATCGACATTTTCCGGGTAGTTCTCCACAGCCACTGTCGGCATTTCTCCGTTTAACGACTCGGAATGCTGTCCCTCGGAAAGCCGGTAGCCGGTTGCCATTCCACTTTCATAATGGGTGGTTCCTTCGTTAAGGTGAGACTCGGTTCCCTTGACATTCCATGCCTTATCTCCCGCTTCCTCTGACCAGGCATCCCTGTTGTAGCAGTTCAGATGGCCTTCATAGAATCCATACTCCGGAAGCAGCAGCGGATTTCCTGTCACATGGTAGTAAGCCCGAAGCAGATCCATGACGATCTGACGGCCTCCATCTCTTTCAGTCACAAAATAATACGCACTGAAATGGTGCTCTTTGTGTGCAGCCGTAACCACATCCGCGTCTGACTCACCGAAATCATAGAGTCCGTCTGAGAACGTATTTCTCAGCACACCATATCCGCCTGTCGTATAATAAAATGGGTTCGGAGATGCCACGCCTCCATCCATCCATGCACTTTCATTTACAATCTGAATCTTCCGGCCTGTATGCACAAACCGGCCGTTCTGTGTTCCGCCGCCGTAGAAATGCTCATTTTCCCCGCGCAGAAGTGTCTGAACCGTTTCTTCTGAAGTAAATTCCAGAGGCTTTGCCTCCTCCATTACCTTTCGCTCTCCTGCATAGACCGTCATCAGCGCTTTCGCTTTATCGAACACAATCCTTGTTCTGCCGCACTGTACTGTGACAGATGACGTGTCTTCCAGAATCTCTGCCTCCGGCTTTGTGTAGGCGTCCGCCTCATCCGGGTACTGCTGGATCTTTGCCGTATGAGCCTCATCTCTTGGAGCGGCATATTCCGGAAATGCTCCATCTGTACTTACATCGTAGCGGAAAATCGATTCTTCCAGAAATGTAATCTTCCCCTTGATTCCTTCCTGAAATGACAGATATACGATATTGCTTCTGTCCGCATCCTTCTGAATGACGGATGCCTCACTTAATGTCCCGCAAAATGCGTTCTTTTCCTCACTCATTACAATCCTCCTTTGACACAACCAGAATGGTTATGCATGATGCCTTGAAATTTTGTAAATTCATTCTACCAGAACAGACAAAAAAGCGCTATCACTGAGCGCTTTTTCTGTCCAATATTACAAAAAGATTGTACTTATGTATAAATATATAAAGTGATTCCATCCTTCAATCTCTGAAGTCCATCTTTTAGAACCGCCCTCGGGCATGCAATATTCATTCGAAGAAATCCCTCTCCTGTTTTGCCGTACTGGATTCCGGACGACAAATACAGCCCGGTCTCTTTCCTCAGAAACGCAGCCAGTTTTTCCGAATCCTCTGTAATTTCCCGGCAGTCAATCCAGAGAAGATACGTAGCTTCGGAAGGAACCAGATGAATCTTCGGGATCTCTTTTTTGATAAATTCCCCCGCAGTCTGTTTATTTTCATATAGATAGTCTCTCAGTGCATCCAGCCACGGGCCACCTTTCTGGTAAGCCGCGATTGCCCCCGTCATGGCAAAGACATTCGGCTCCGCCGCTTCATCCGTATTCAAGGCCCGCCAGATCTTATGACGCAAAGTTTCATCCGGCACCATCACAGCCGCTGTCTGTAGCCCCGCCAGATTAAATGTCTTGGTAGGCGCAATACAGGTAATACTGTTATTCCTGCACTTTTCCGATACCGATGCAAACGGGATATAGGATTTTCCAGGATCCGTCAGTTCACAATGAATTTCATCCGAAATGACCACCACATGGTATTTCCAGCACAGCTCTCCAATCCGCTCCATCGTCTCTTTCGTCCAGATTTTCCCAACCGGATTGTGCGGATTACAGAAAACCAACATAGTCGTCTGGGGATCAGAAAGCACTTCTTCCAACGCTTCGAAATCCACATCGTAACATTCTCCATCATAGGAAAGCGGACACTCTACAACATATCTTCCATTATTTACAACCGAATTGAAAAAAATGTTGTAAACCGGTGTCAGAAGCACGACTTTCTCCGCCGGAGTCGTAAGTTTCCGAACCGCACTGGAAATGGCCGGAACCACGCCGGTACAGAAAATCAGCCAGTCTTTTTCTATCCGGAACTGATGGCGCGTCTCCCACCAGTTCTGAATGGACTCATACCATTCATCCGGGATCAAAGTGTATCCAAAAGCACCGTGGCCTGCTCTTTTCTGAATTGCATCCTGGATCTCCGGCGCCGTTTCAAAATCCATATCCGCCACCCACATCGGAAGCTCATTCCCGGCAACGTCCCATTTTACAGACAGAGTTCCACGCCGGTTAACCGGCTTATCAAAATCATAATTCATACCCTGTTTCCTCCTGTCCTGCCCGATTATGCACAAAATCGACCCAGCTTTTCTTCAACCGACTTGCAGCAGATCCTGGTCTTCTCCGGGTCAATCCTGTCTTTTTCAATAATCAGTTCTCCGATCTCATCCGCGCAGATCGTACCGCCGGACGGGTTCAAAATGCTGTCTACCTTTCCTGTGATTTCAGCATTCACGGTTGAATACTCAAATGCCAGCGTTGTATTCAGCAGACGACAGTTCTTCATTACAAGATTGTCGATGTAACACATTCCCTGAAGACTCTCGATTGTACAGTTAATCAATGTCAGATTTTTCGCATTCCATCCCAGATACTCTCCTGAAATAAAAGAATCATAAACTGTCACATTCTCACTGTTCCAGAACGCATCTTTCGAAAGCATCTTGGCATTTCGGATTTCCATGTTTTTCACACCGTCAAAAGAATAATTCCCTATCAGCTGGAAATCGGACAGCTTCATATTTTCACTGTTCATGGCAAAATAATCACCCTTTGCCGTAACATGTTCCATTGTCACATCACTGCAGTTCCAGAAAGTCTCAGCCGCATTCGGGAATGTCACATATTCCAGATGCACCCCCTGACAGCGCCGGAAATTCTTCGGCGCCTCAATGACCGCATTTTTCACCGTGATATCATTTGTATACCATACACCCGCTCTCGCCATCTCAAACCATGTACAGTCCTCCGCATAGATATGATTACAGTACCAAAGCGGATACTTCCATTTAAACATGCTGCCATAAAGCCTGATATCACCACTCTCCTTTAACGGCGACTCCCCATCTGTAAAAATTGTATCATAAACATCCGTATGCTCCGCATGAAACAACGGCCTTTCCCCTGTCAGATACGCCTGCTTTACTACTTCTCTTTCTGCCATGTTCCAAAACCTCCTCACGATCTTCTTTATAAATACC
>NBJMC04203__coassemble_2035_pt1 | contig 7726 bp, 5 predicted proteins | sample NBJMC04203__metabat2_high_PE_028 | metagenome-assembled genome bin NBJMC04203
CAACGGGTCATAGTAGGCAAGCTTAATTAGCTGTTTGTGATTCTTTCTCAACATCCGATAGCCATAAATCAGCAGAAATACACTCAGACAAAGGACTCCGATAAAAATTGCCCTTGTAACATTGATCATCTGATAAATGGGCGCATTCACCCCCTGCATTGTATCGACGCAGAAAAGATACCACCCGTTCATACCGACCGGATTCAAATAAATCTGATACGATGTCCCCTCGTACCTGAATTCGCTGAACACACTCTCATCACGGTCGATCGCTTTTCGAATTTTTGCTTTTTCCTCATCCGCAATATAGTTCTCATCAAAGATATTTTTCACATTTTTATCAACGACCTTGTTCTGTGAACGGATAAGAAAGTCTCCTTCTTTTCCGATCATATGAACATAACCGTAACCATTCATCGCTGTCTTATCATCCAGAATATCTCCGAAGGCCTCAATACTGTCTTTGGCAGTGAGTACGCCCGTAATTTCATCTCCTTCGCAGACTGGAACCGCATAGGAAAAAACCTGTTCTCCATTTCTGGCATCGTTGTAGACACGGGACACTGCACTCTCTCCCTGCCACGCTCTGGAAATAGCCGCCTGCAGTTCCTCTTCCATCTCCCCTGCACGGACGTCTTTCTCTATTTCAAGGTCAACCGTCACTCGAACTCCTCTGCCGTCTTTCGTAAAATACCCCATCTGAATAAAACTGTTATGCTGGTTAGATTCGTACAGCCCGCGGGCAAAGGCATCTGTGTCAATCATATTAAGCGTATTGCTAAAACCAAAAAAACTAGCCAGCGTCTGCAGTGTCTGCTGGTCTGTCTTAATCTTACGCAGGATGTTTCCCTTGTATTCTTCCGCCTCCGCTGTCATCTGCGTTGTCATTGTATCTTTTTGTACCCGGTTCAAAGAGGATGTAATCAGTCCTCCTCCCATAAACAGCAGAATGCTGATCACCACAACTACCGCTGTGATTTTCCTCAGCCTTCTCATCAACTGTTTTTCGCTCATATTTCCACATCCTTTAACATGCTTTTATCATAAAATAGAGAAGTATGAGGTGTCAAGGAGTGCAAAAAAATATCTCCAACCATCTTATAATGGTTGAAGATATTTTTCTACACTCTCCGTTGCACTATAAAATTATAAAAGCTCGTCCTTCTTCGCGAGGATTGCTTCTACAGCTGCGCATGCAGGGCAGTCACAGTACTGTTTGCCTGCAGCTTTTAATTCTTTTCCATGAGCAGCGACTTCTTTTGTCTTTTCTGCTCCGAATACCTGAGCACCCATTTCGGACTCTGCAAATGCGATCAGTCCGTCCAGCGTCATGATATCTTCTTCGAGTTCGGCAATATATTTTTTCGTCTCTTCTGCCTCGTTCTCGGTTCCTACAGCGTCAAGCCATGCCTGTGCTGCATCTTTTGCCTCCTGACTGCATGACGGAGCTGCCATCAGCTCTTTTGTCTTCTCTACTACATAATTTAATGTTTCCTGAGTCATACTGTACACACCCTTTCTGAAAATTTTCTCTCCTACTATTGTAGCACAATCCGGTCCGGATCGGACCATCTATTTTCTAATTAAATCAGAATCATACACTGAAACGGTTTCATTTCCAGTGTGCCTTCGTACACTTCCTTTGTTTCCGCATCGGTCCATTTTCCGATTCCTTCTACGCAGACCGGCTCATTTTTGAAGTTCATAACAAACACAACCCGTTTTCCATTGTCACCGACACGTTCTGTCACGGTCACACCGTACGGCAGCTTTGTCTGAAGCGCGTTTTCCAGAGCGGCTTCCCGAAAGAGATCCTGATAAAACGCCCGCAGGAAATCGAGGCTGGATTCTGCCGCCAGATAGTATGCCTCTCCTTTTCCGAAGCTGTTGCGTGTCACAACCGGAGAGCCGGCGTAGAAATCTTTTTCGTAAACTGCAAGCACTTCTGTGTTTTCTTTCGCATGTACGATCTCGCAAAGGTACTGTGCCGGATAAACAGATCCGCCATAGGTAAACTGATTCTCAAATTCCTCAGACGGCGCGTCAATCTCTTCCTGAATGATTCCCAGCACATCTTCCAGCGGGGACTGTCCGGTAAAGCAAAGATCTGTGTCATCCACCATACCGCTGAAGCAGGTGTTAACGAAAATACCTCCGTTCTCCACGAACTTTCTTACGTGCTCCGGATATCCTTCCTTGTACATATAGTTCAACGGCGCCGCCACAAGGCTGTATCCTTCCAGAGAATCGTTCATATCCACCAGATCGGCCTCAATGCCGTTTTCCCAGAACACACGGTAGTGTTTGAGGATCGTTTTCACATAATTAAAGTCAAGACGCGGTCCCTGTGTATCTTCCACTGCCCACCAGTTGTCCCAGTCAAAAATGATGGCGGCTTTCGGCCTGTTTACTGTATGATCAATGAGCTCGCCAAGACCTGATAGTCTCTCGCCCAGTTCGGTCACCTCCCGGAATACCCTGGTGTTCGCTCCGTTCCTGTGATCCAGCACAGCGCCATGGAATTTCTCAAATCCGCCCCGGCCTTTCCGCCACTGGAAATACAGTACAGAATCCGATCCGTGTGCCACTGCCTGCATGCTGGAAAGCATGTGCATACCAGGACGCTTCAGCGGATTCGCCTCGCGCCAGCTGATCGAAGACGGAGAGCTTTCCATCAGAAGGAACGGCGCTTTCCGAAGGGAGCGCATCAGACTGTGATTTACTGCTGCCTTCACCGCCGTCGGAACCTCATCTTTCTGTTTGTGCCAGTACGGATAGTTGTCCCATGAAATAATATCCACGCCTTCTTTCAAACGGTTGTAGTCCATCCCTTTAAAGAAGTACATAAAGTTCGCTGTAGCCGGAAGATCCGAATATTCTTTTACCGTCCGTGCTTCCAGCTGGTAAAAGTCATTCATCTGCTCCGTGGCAAACCTTCTCCAGTCCAGCACAAGAGCCGTGCTCGTCGTCTCGCCGTTTGGAACCGGACTGTGAATCTGCTCCCAGTCCGTATAGGTGTGGCTCCAGAAGTAATTCCACCATGCCCGGTTCAGTTTCTCCAGTGTACCGTATTTTTTCTTCAGCCAGATACGGAATGCCGCCTGGCAGTGTTCACAGTGACATACGGAATCCGCGAAGTTTCCTCCAAGCTCATTGGAAATATGCCAGAGAATCACATTGCTTCTTTTTCCGAACCGCTTTGCCAGTTCCCGGTCAATTGCCGTGATTTTCTCACGCATCACCGGTGAGGTATAGCAGAAATTGTGGCGCTTTCCAGGCAGATTTCTTCTGCCGTCCGCCTGCACCTGCATCACTTCCGGATATTTCTGAGTGAGCCAGTGCGGCATTGCCCCGGAAGGGGTTGCCAGGATAACCTGAATCCCTTCCGTTTCAAGCCTTGTGATGATCCGGTCCATCCAGTCAAACTGATAGACCCCCTCTTCCGGTTCCAGCGAAGCCCAGGCAAAAATGCCAAGGCTTACGCAGTTCACGTTCGCTTTTTTCATCAGCGCTACATCTTCTTCAAAAATCTCCGGGTGGTCCAGCCACTGATCCGGATTGTAATCTCCTCCATGGAGAATCCTTTCTCCTAACATTGTTACTCCTCCTGTTTAGATTCCGCGGAAACGGAATGTAAACTCCATCTTTTTGTCTGCGTTTAACAGATATTCCGGATGCGTAACAGACAGCCAGCTGTCGTCTCCTGCAATTCCCATCTGTCCAAGAGCCGCACGTACAACCGTGTAATGAACCTGCGGAAGTTCATACGGATGCTTTGCATTTTCCAGTTCGTGCGGTGTATAAGGAAGCGCGGAGAACATCATCGGTCCACTCTTTTCATCCATTTCAAACAGCATTCCTCTTCCGCTTCTGTCGGTCACTTTTGCGTAGCGTACTTCTTCTTTTGCTCCACATTCCTGCGGCACAATGTATCTTGCCATGTTGTCTTTGACGAGGTTCTGGTAGATTCCAAGTTTCGCGCCTTTTTTACGGTCCGCATAGGTCTCAGCCGGTCCGAGTCCGTACCATGTCACATGATCGTAGTCCGCATCCAGCTTGAGCATCACGCCAAACTCCGGCATATCGCCCAGTTCTTTGACCGGATCATAGGAAAGCGTTACCTGTACCGTGCCGTCGCCGGTTACCACATACGTCATCGTACACTCGCCGGCCGGAGTCGTCGGCAGAAGGTAGGTATATGTCACTTTGACAGAATCTTCCGCCGCCTCTACTTCCGGCAGAAGAACTTTGCAAAGGTCGTCCCCACGGTAATCCTTGTGTGACGCGTACATGCTGGCGATCTTCCACTGTGCGTACCGTTTCGGCATCTGGTTGCCCTGGTCGTTGTCCACCGGAGCTCTCCAGAAATTCGGCTTTGGAATTTCCTTGATCATTTCCTTTCCTGCATAACGGTAGGAGACAAGTCCTCCTTCCGGCCCGGAGAAGATTGCTTCAAAAGATTCTCCTCTGACACCGATGTTATGTTTGCTGCGGATCACCTTCACCGGACGACTGCATACTTTCTTCTCTTCCCTGATCGCATAGACATACTGTCCGAATGCCACTTCATGTCCTGCTTTCGCCCAGATCGTGTTTTCTTTCAGCCGGAAGGAAACCGTGATCGTATATTCTCCCGGAATCGTCTCTTTTGGAAGCGGCAGATCATACACCTTCTCGGAGAGCGGTTCCACATCGGTTGCCATAGCAGCTTCTCTGACGATCTTTCCGTTCCGGGCCGCTGTTACAACACAGTCATAAACACTGGTGTTAAGGAAGAGGTTCTTATTGATGACTTTCACCTGATCCTTTGTCACTTCCGCAGTAATATTCTGATAGTTGAATTTGACTTCCTGCATCTTTGGGGACGGCTCTCTGTCACCGCCGTATACAATCCCGTTGGCACTGAAATTGTAATCGGTCGGTCTCTCATTAAAGTCGCCGCCGTATGCCTGAAATTCATTTCCATAGCGGTCTTTTTTATAAATTGTCTGGTCAATGTAATCCCAGATAAACCCTCCCTGATAAAGCGGTTCTGTATCCGTCAGATCGGTATACTTGTGCATTGCCCCGCAGGAATTTCCCATAGCGTGGGTATACTCGCAGCAGATAAACGGCTTGCTTCTGTCTTTGGCAAGGAATTCCTTGATCTTTTCCACCGGTGTGTACATCTGGCTCTCCATATCGCTGGTATCATTGTAACGGCGATCCTGGAAGACGCCTTCGTAATGTACCAGTCTTGTCGGATCTTCTTTACGGAAGAACTGGGACATTTCATAAATATCCTTTCCTCCGAAGGACTCATTTCCGCAGGACCAGATCAGGATGGACGGATGGTTTTTGTCTCTCTGATACATGGAATTTACACGATCCAGCATCATCGCAAGCCATTCCGGTTTGTCATTTGGCACAATGAAATCTTCATCCCCGTCCATAGGATAGGTATCCCAGCTTCCGTGGCTCTCCAGGTTCGCCTCATCAATCAGATACAGACCGTATTCATCACAAAGTCTGTAGATCAAAGAAGAATTCGGATAATGGCATGTCCGCACTGCATTGATGTTGTTCTGCTTCATGATGGTCAGGTCTTTTCGAAGCTCCTCTTCCGATACATGTCTTCCGCTCACAGAGCTGAATTCATGCCGGTTAACCCCTTTGAAGACAATTCTCTTACCGTTCAGTGTCATGATGCGGTCTTTCATCTCAAATCTGCGGAATCCCACTTTCTCCGGAATGATTTCCATCAAAGTGCCGGAGGCGTCTGTCACGGTAATCGACAGGTCATAAAGATTCGGCTCTTCCGCACTCCAGAGCGCCGGATGATCGATCTCCCAGGTAAAGGCATTCTCTCCATTCAGTTCCTTCTCTTCCTCGAAGCAAACTTCTCCGTGGTAAGAAAGCACGAACTTTGCTTTTCCGCTTCCCCATGTCCGGGTGCAGATTTCCAGCTCCGCCTTTTCCAGCGTCTCATCCGGAACTGCGCGGATTCTGAGATCACGGATATGGACTTCCGGCACCGTGTACAGGTAGACATCCCGGTAAAGCCCGGAGAAGCGGTAGAAGTCCTGATCCTCACACCAGCTTCCGGACGTCCATTTGAATACCTGCACAGCCAGCTTGTTTTCGCCTTCTCTTACATAGTCAGTAAGTTCAAAGTCGGACGGTGTAAAGGTATCCTCGCTGTATCCCACAAAGGTACCGTTTACCCAGACAGCCATGCCGCTTTCTGCCCCCTGGAAGGAGATAAAAAGACGTTTGCCTTTCATTCTCTCCGGCACGCGGAAATATTTCACATAGCTTGCGACCGGATTAAAATACTCCGGAATCTCTCCCGGGCGGATATCCTCTCGGCCTTCCCACGGGTACTGTGTGTTTGCGTACTGCGGCGCGTCATAGCCCTCCATCTGGATATGGGCCGGCACCCGGATGTCATCCCAGGAAGCACAGCAGTACTCGTCCTTTTCAAATCCCTGGACAACTGCGCCATAATTTTTCGCATAATGGAATTTCCAGATTCCATTCAGGCTCTCCTGAAACAGACTGCATCCTGTTTCTCTGTCCGCTTCGGACGCATAGTACGCATGATCGGAGTGAGCCTCTGCTCTTCCGTCACAGAAATACTCCGGGTTCTTTACGTTTTCATAATCAAATGTTCTCATAGTTTCCTCCTCTTTTTCCCTGATGTTTTATGCAAAGCGGGTTTTCCGCTTTCTTCTGCAGATAAAAAGGAGTCCGCCGCATTTGCGGCAGACTCCTGCTCTTATGCGGGCTCTCTGTCTATTATTTAACGGCTCCTGTAATACCTTCAGCAAACTGTTTCTGAAGTACGAAGAAGACAATCATAGTCGGAATGGAACAGAAGAGAACTCCCACCATTAACACACCATAGTCTGTTGTGTATCCACCTGAAAGGTTGGCAATCAACATCGGCATTGTCTGTGACTCCGGAAGGGTCATAATTACCTTCGGCCACAGGTATGAATTCCATGCATTCATAAATGTGATAACCGCTGCTGCTGCATAGGTTGCTTTCATCATCGGCATGTACATTCTTACGAAGATTCCGATTTCGCTCAGTCCGTCGATACGCGCTGCTTCCATAACGTCAACCGGGAAGTTACGTGAATTCTGACGGAACATCATAATCAGGAACGGCGTCGAAAGAGACGGGAGGATAAAACCTAACGCCGAGTTCAAAAGCTTTGCTGATGAAAGCAGTCTGAACAGAGGAATCATCGTCGCTACCTGAGGAATCATCATGGCAAGAAGAATAATGGAAAACAGAACATCCTTTTTCTTGTCATGATACAGCTCAAATCCAAATCCTGCAAGAGAACAGATCAAAATCGCAAGAACTGTCTGCAAAATAGAATACAGGAAAGAATTGCCCATTGCTCTCCAGAGATCATTGCCGTTTACAAGATTCTGGAAGTTTTCGATAAAATGTCCGCCGAGCGTCAGCTTTCCGTTTGCCACCTCGAAGGAAGTGTTTGTTGCTGCTGAAATCATCCAGTAGAACGGGAATACGGAAAGGAACGCTACGATAATCAAAAATATGTATGTAGGAATCAACCGGCGCTGAATCATACTTCTATTTCTTTTCTTAGTCACGCGTATCACCTACTTTCATATTGATAAATGCCAGGATCGCAACAATAATAAATACGAAGAATGACATTGCCGTCGCGTATCCGAAGTTTGCAACCCCCTGTCCAAGTGAGTTGTTGTA
>NBJMC04203__coassemble_3152_pt1 | contig 5823 bp, 5 predicted proteins | sample NBJMC04203__metabat2_high_PE_028 | metagenome-assembled genome bin NBJMC04203
TTTATGTAAAATCGGATTGCAGAATATATTAAACAGAATAAAAAGCCCGAATCAGATGCCTCCGCACAGAATCAGGAGAAGGGAAAACTCTTCGCTGATACCTTTTAAATCATTTCTTCCTTTTAGATTAGAACCGCAAATATTAAAGACGATCGAAAATGCACCGAGAACACCTACGAGACTGTTGATGCAGGAATAGACGAGTCCGACACCGGCATAGGCCTCTAAAGAAATATGTCCGATAAAAGCCTGATCAATGATTCCCATCAAGATACTTGTGATGGAACCTGCGATCAACGGCAATGCCATTTTATTCAATTCTGTAATGCAGCTTTTTCTTTCTTTACTTATACAGTTCATATTTTTATTACCTTTTTAAATCTCATTCCACGATATAAATTAATTATAGAATTCCGGAAAATGTCTGGCAAGAAGAATATCACGAGCAGGAAAAAAGCAAGGTATGGGATTGGCATTTTCAACCTTTGCATATATACTTAACTCATGAGGAACGCGGAAAATATACAGGAAAGGAAAAGGTTATGGATTTGATTTTAGAAAAAGCCAATGGAGAAAAACATATTGGAGCAGTCAGAATCTGTGATTTTGAAAAACGTTGTGTTTTGAAACAGATCTTTATTCTGCCAGAATATCAGGGGTACGGATATGCCCAGGAAGCTATCAAGATGGTCGAATCTTTTTATACAAAAGCAAAAAGATGGCATGGATCTGGTATATTACGCAAAAGAAAAACAGGGGGAGTTTAAATGAAGATTAAGTTTCAAGGAAATGAATTCTGGTATGGTACCTGTGTGAAATATGGGATGAGGATGCCGATTGGTCCGGATACGGAAACGGAGCTGGATTTGACCAGTAATCCAACGCCGAATCAGGAGATGCCTCTTCTGGTGTCGACAAAAGGGCGATGCCTCTGGTCTGAGGAGGGATTTCACATCAGGATCAGAAGCGGCGTTATAGAGGTCCCGGATTCCTATCAGCTGGAAGAGACAGGAGGCGGCCTTCGGGAGGCCTATCTGCATGCCATGCAGAAGCATTTTCCATTTCGGGGAATGCCGGCGGAAAATCTGTTTGGGAGAATTATTTACAATACATGGATCGAGCTTACTTATCATCAGAATGAGGAGGATATTCTCGCATATGCCGGCCGGATTCTGGAAAGCAGGATGCCGCCCGGAGTTCTGATGATTGACGATGGCTGGGCGGAATGCTATGGAGACTGGAGATTTCACAGCGGAAAGTTTCCGCATCCGGAGCAGATGATAGAGAAGCTTCACGGGATGGGATATCAGGTTATGGTATGGGTCTGTCCGTATGTATCGCCGGATTCGCTGAAATACCGTGAGGCGAGGGATCAGGGAATTCTCATCCGGACGCCGGAAGGGGAGCCGTACATTGCAAAATGGTGGAATGGATATTCGGCAGTTCTGGATTTTTCCAATCCAAAGGCAGTACAATGGCTGAAATGTCAGCTCGATGCACTTACAGACATGGGGGTGGATGGATTTAAGTTTGATGCAGGGGACAGCATGTATTACCGGGATGATAATGTAACGTTCGGAAGGGTGACGCCGGATGAACAGTCCAGACTTTGGGCGGAGTTCGGGGAACAATATCCGTACAATGAGTACCGGGCATCTTTTCGGGCAGGGGGATATGCGCTTTTACAGCGGCTCTGCGACAAGGATCATTCCTGGGGAGAAAATGGAATTGCATCTTTGATTCCGGACACGCTGCTTCAGGGAATTACGGGGCATGCTTATGGGTGTCCGGATATGATCGGAGGGGGAGAATATCTGAATTTCCAGAACATGGAGAAAGCCGGACTGGATGAAGAACTGTTTGTCAGGCATTGCGAGATTGCCTGTCTGATGCCTGCTATGCAGTTCTCTGCGGCACCATTTCGGATTCTGAGCCGGGAAAACTTTGCATATATTTTGAAAAGTATTGAGGTACGGAAAAAATTTCTGCCTTATATTATGGAAGAAATCAGAAAGACCAGCGTCACAGGTGAACCGTTGATTCGATATCTGGCATATGAATTTCCGGAGGAACATGTGGAAAACGTGACGGATCAGTTCATGTTAGGTGGAAAATATCTGGTTGCGCCGGTTTATGAGAAAGGGAAAACCGGAAGGAGCCTTTACCTTCCAAAGGGAAAGTGGTATGATCGTGGAAGAGTATGGACGTCGCAGGGCGAAACCATATATTGCGAATCGGAACGAGGAATTCCGATTGTTTTTGAGAGAATAGGATAATAAATTCAGTGGGGGTAAGGAATGAAAAGAACAGCAGTATTGTTTTTGACGGCGGCACTGGCGGTATCCAGTGTGCCGCTTTCTGTCAATGCACAGGAAGATTACATTACAGCAGAGGAATCTGTGGAAAATGGACTGAAAAATACCGAAAGTGTGGAAAATGAAGAGGATATGAGTCAGCCGGAGGAAGGGGCAGAATCCGGAAAAGAGGAAGAGACCGGGGAAGATTCAGAAAAGGATGAACAGCTGGAAGAAGGAATGACACCGGATGAAGTCCCGGGAGAAGACCAGGATGAAACCGTAGAAGAAAATCCGGACAACATTCCGGGAGACGTTTTGGAAGAAGAACCGGCAAGTGAGGAAGGTAACATAACGGAAAATCCGTATACAGAGAAGGCACCTGAGAGTGAAGAGCCTGCGGAACAGGCAGTGACGGAGATGCAGGAACTTCCGAAAGAAAAAGTAAGATCAGCGAAACCGGCACTTACGTATCAGGCACATGTCCAGAATGAGGGCTGGCAGAACTGGAGGCAAGAGAGTGAACTGGCCGGTACTGAGGGAAAATACAGACGGATGGAAGCGCTCCGAATCAAACTGCAGGGCGGAGAAGATGCTGTTCAGGGAAGCGTGGAATACCGGGCACATGTACAGGATTACGGCTGGATGGATTGGAAGAAAGATGGAGAACTGTCTGGAACGCAGGGACAATCGAAGCGGATGGAAGCGATTGAGATTCGCCTGACGGGAGAGCTTGCCGAGCAGTATGATATTTATTATCGTGTACATATCCAAAATTATGGATGGCTGGACTGGGTGAAAAACGGCGCTCCGGCAGGAAGTTCTGCACTGAGTTCACGGATGGAAAGCTGTATGATCCGGCTTGTGGAAAAAGGCGATCCATCACCGGCAGCAGGAACAAGGGGATTTATCAAAGCATATACGAATACGGATTTGAGTTATCGCGGGCATGTTCAAAAGATTGGAAATACAAATACATCCGTCAACGGGCAGATTATGGGAACAGTTGGAAAGAGTCTGAGGCTGGAAGCTATGACCATGTGGCTTGATACAGCGGATTCACAGAAACTTTCCGGCGGAATTGAATACTCGGCACATGTCCAGAATATAGGCTGGCAGGGATTTAAGAAGAATGGACAGCAGGCAGGAACGCAGGCCAAAAGCCTGAGAATGGAGGCGGTTAAGATTCGCCTGACCGGAGAGGTTGCGAAGTGCTACGATATTTATTACCGGGCGCATGTCCAGAATTTCGGATGGCTTGGATGGGCGAAAAACGGACAGGCTTCTGGAAGTGAAGGATATGCTTACCGTATGGAAGCACTTCAAATTATGCTGGTTCCAAAAACAAAGGGAGCACCGGGAAGTACAAGTAATGCTTTCAAGAAAAAGCAGACAGTACCGGTGAAGAAGACAAAGTCTTTTTCCGAAGCACTTGGATTTGACGGAACAAAGATTGTAAAAGAACTGAGTGCACACCAAAATGATTCTTATTATCTGGGAACTCCGTATCAACCAATGAAAAACCCGTTGAATATGCACGAGATTCTTTACCCGAATGGTGACAGACGGGCTGATGGCTACAGTGGAATGAACTGTACCGGGTTTGTTGCCTATGTTACGCAGAAATGCGGAGGCAATCTTGCGCCAATTGGCAAGATGGGGCTGTGGGGCGGAGCATGTAACGCATCAAACTGGTTTCGTTATTTCAAAAAAGCCAATGTGGAGTATTATACATACAATTCAGTATCTGCTCTTTTGAAATCCGGAAAAGCAGAACAGGGGGATATCATTTACTGTGAACCTGTAAACTGGAATCAGCCGGGAGCAGACTGCCACATCGGATTTTTCTGGGGAAGAACATCAAGTGAAAACCGGTTTTGGCATACATCGACATCTCCGAAAAATGGAAACCAGATTTCCAACATTGTTCCGGGAATTTATCCGTCCTATTTTCATCTGGTGAAGATGAAATAAAAAGCAACTTTCAGGCGGATGAAATAAAGACTTCAAAAAAGAATAGACAGTCCCAGGGAGAGCATAGTACTTGAAAAAGTCCAGACTCTCCGGGGCTGTCTTTTCTTATCAGAAAATAAAAATTGATATTAACCACCAACTGCTCTAATTAAAAGATCAGTTTTTGAAAATCTTCTGTCGACATACCATATGAGGATGCTGCCTGTTCCAGGTTAAGGAGACCTTTTTGATACAAATCGATAATCGCATCTTTACGTCCCTGATCGTGGGCAACGTCATTCTGTGCATGAGCCTCTGCGAGCTGTTTTTGAGTTTCAGAGAGTTGTTCCTGAGTTTCAGAGAGCTGTCCCCGAGTTTCAGAGAGCTGTCCCCGAGTTTCAGAGAGTTGTCCCCGAGTTTCAGAGAGCTGTCCCCGAGTTTCAGAGAGCTGTCCCTGAGTTTCAGAGAGCTGTCCCTGAGTTTTGGAGAGCTGTCCCTGAGTTTTGGAGAGCTGTCCCTGAGTTTTGGAGAGCTGTCCCTGAGTTTCAGAGAGTTGTCCCTTGGTTTCGGCAAGTGTGTCCTTAGCTTTATCTAATTCTCCTTGTACTTCTGCGATCTGCTGAAATATTTTTTCAGTCTGATGCTGCAAGGCGAGCTGATCGCGCAGGGCCCGTTCCCGGGCTTCATATGCCAGGCGTTTTTTCTCATCCTGACTCATCTCCATAAGATCTTCGTAGGCCGATTCAAGGTATGCATTTCCCTTTGCCATTTCTTCCATCTCCTTCTTATTGCCGCCGCGGAAGAATTTCATCCATGCAATAATGCCGTCAGGATGGTGGTACTCTTTTGGAATTTTGGGAAGTTCCAGTATCTGAAGCTCCAGCTTTTCGCTGTACAGATCTCCGGTTGCTTCATCATAGAACCGGACCCTTCTGTGACAGAAATTGTCTTTTTTAAAATAGGTAAAATTCAGGACGCCAACCTGTATACATTTTTGAAGTTTGTCATAAGATTCGCCCTTTTGGAGCTGGCTGGAAAACATTTTACTTAAATAAAAAAGACTTCGATCATCCCAGTATTCTATATAGAGAACCTGCATTTCGATATCCAGCTGAGTACCGCTTTCCAGAAGGACACGGACATCCAGAACACCTTGCTTTTCTTCCTCTGTTCTTTTGGAAAGCTCGTTTTCCAGGATCGTTGTCCTGCCGATCTGTTCCGGAGGAAGACGCAACAATGCAGCGATGAATCCGGTTCTTGTTTTTGGATTGCGCATCAACTCTTTGAAGCACCAGTCGATGTAAGGCTTCATAATAAATTCTTCTTCCGAAGTGGTTTGAATGGTTTTGATTTCGACTTCGTTTGTTTGCATAAACAGTCTCCTTCCTGTGGCGGTCCGGCACCTGTCAGAAGAAAACTGTTTCTGTTTCTTGTAGTCTAACATAATTTCAAACAGCAGAAAAGAGATGTCCCACAGAAAACGTATTCTTTACAGACAGAGATCCCGGCCATGTTTTTTGTTATGAATTGGATTGTTCGGCGAATGCCGTGAATGATAGAAAAGCAGACAGCTTTT
>NBJMC04203__coassemble_3160_pt1 | contig 5810 bp, 5 predicted proteins | sample NBJMC04203__metabat2_high_PE_028 | metagenome-assembled genome bin NBJMC04203
TTCTTGTAATATGCAGCACCATATTGGCGCGCTCTACCTGCATGCCCGCATACAGCATTTTTTTAATCTGTGCCGCAAAAGTTTCCTTTCCGAACAGCATGTAGACAGAAACAATACATCCGACAAGAAAATTAAACACTTCGCTTAATACATTAATAGCACCTGTCGTTATATTGGTCATCAGCACATTCATTTGTCTGAGCAGATCCGTTTGAATCCAATTCTGAATATTCTCCGACGCATGATTCAAAATATTTTCCACTATAGCACCGACCGGCGACTGTTCTTTTTGAATATGATCAAAAGAGTCCATCACTGCGTTCAACTGCCCCGGCAATGTCTCCATTAAATTGTGAACGCTTGTTATGAGTTCAGGAATCAGCATATTCAACAGAGTAATAATAATTGCGAATAAAACAAGCAGAGCCAGGCAGATTCCAATTCCTCTGGAAAGTCTGTCTGCCGTCCTCTTCTTTTTCAGCTTCTTCTCCAGCAGCGGGCAAAGGTATCTGTCTACTGCTTTTACAATTGGATTCAGCAGATAGGCGATGGCAAATCCGTAAATAATCGGCTTCAGAATTCCCATGATCGTCCGGATCACGCCGAAGATCGTGTCTACCCTGAGAAACGCAAAATAAAGAACGATACATGCCGCGATTACAAGGAAAAATGTCAGACCTCTCCCAAAGGACTGGCGAATTCTGGACGGGCCTTTTCTTCCAAAAGCAGGCAGTTTATCCGGCTCTTTTTCCTTTTTGTTTCCGATTCCCGAATGACTGGTATCTTTTCGCTTCAAATTCTTCCCTCCCGGTTGAAACACATATAAATTTATTATAGCGAAAGCTTTGAAACGCGTCAACAAAAGAACAGACGGAAATCATTCCGTCTGCTCTCTTACTTCTTTCTTACCGACACTGGAAAGTTGCGCACTCTGTCTCTTCGCAGCTGCATGCCCCGCCGCCTTCTACACTGATCTTCCCTGCATTACATTTGCAGTTTTCATTGTAACAGCATTCCTGAGCCTTACAGTCAATCGTGCTGAGAGGAGAAGCCTCCATGGACGCATTTGTAAATGTTCCGGATTTTCTCTCCTCAAAGCTGTCACAGCATGTGTCGGATGCATTTTTTGCCTGATCGCCTCCTACGCGAATACTGTCAAGATTACAATAATAGTTCTGATTGTGCATACAATTCTGCACCGTACATTTTAATTCTGGCATCTTTTCATCCTCCTTCTATTTCTCAGGAGGTAGTATGTCCAGCTTTCAGATAATCTATTCCTTTGTTTCGATTTCTCTTCTCACTCTTCCAGAGATTTCCTTTTTGATATCGCACAGGAAGTCTTCCAGAGCTTTCTGTCCTTCATCTCCTGCAAATCTGCTTCTTACGGAAACAAGGCTCTCTTCTTCCTCTTTTGCTCCTACTACCAGCATATACGGGATCTTCTGCATCTGAGCCTCACGGATCTTGTAGCCGATTTTCGCTGCTCTTGTGTCAATCTCGGCGCGGATTCCTGCCTCTTTTAATGCCTCAAATACTTTCTCTCCGTATTCCAGATGTTTGTCGGAAATCGGAAGCACTTTCACCTGTACCGGAGCAAGCCAGGTCGGGAATGCCCCTGCAAAATGTTCAATCAGAATTCCGATAAACCGCTCGATGGAGCCGAATGCTACACGGTGGATCATGATCGGACGATGTTTCTCTCCGTCTGCCCCTGTATATTCCAGATTGAAGCGCAGCGGAAGCTGGAAGTCAAGCTGGATTGTTCCGCACTGCCATGTACGTCCGATAGAGTCTTCCAGATGGAAGTCGATCTTCGGTCCGTAGAAAGCACCGTCACCCTCATTGACTACATAGTCCATTCCCAGTGCATCCAGTGCTTCTCTGAGCGCTTCTGTAGCCAGATTCCAGTCTTCATCGCTTCCCATGCTGTCTTCCGGTCTTGTAGAAAGTTCTACATGATATTTGAAGCCAAACAGCTTGTATACTTCGTCAATCAGAAGCGCAACACCCTTGATCTCATCTTTCACCTGTTCCGGTGTCATAAAGATATGGGCATCGTCCTGTGTGAAGCAGCGCACTCTCATCAGTCCGTGCATCTGTCCGGATTTCTCGTGGCGGTGTACAATACCAAGTTCTCCCATACGAAGCGGAAGGTCACGGTAGGAACGCGGTTCTGACTCATAAACGAGGATGCCGCCCGGGCAGTTCATCGGCTTCACGGCAAAATCCTGATCGTCGATTACTGTTGTATACATATTTTCTTTGTAATGATCCCAGTGTCCGCTTGTCTCCCAGAGATGACGGCTGAGCATGATCGGAGTGGAAATCTCCACATAGCCGTTCTTTGTATGGATCTCTCTCCAGTACTCCAGAAGCGCGTTTTTCAGCGCCATTCCTTTCGGAAGGAAGAACGGGAATCCCGGGCCTTCTTCTCTGAGCATGAACAACCCCAGTTCTTTTCCAAGCTTTCTGTGGTCTCTTTTCTTCGCCTCTTCCATCATTGTCAGATACTCATCCAGATCTGCTTTTTTTGTAAAGGAAGTACCATAGATTCTTGTCAGCATCTTGTTCTTCTCATTGCCTCTCCAGTAGGCACCTGCAAGACTTGTCAGCTTGAATGCTTTTACCGCTTTTGTATTCATCAGGTGCGGTCCTGCACAAAGATCCGTAAACTCTCCCTGTTTGTAGAAACTGATAATAGAATCTTCCGGAAGATCCTCGATCAGTTCCACCTTGTACGGCTCCTCTTTTTCTTTCATCAGAGCGATGGCTTCTTCTCTTGGAAGTGTAAAGCTTTCAATCGGCAGCGCCTCTTTTACAATCTTTTTCATCTCTTTTTCGATCTTTTCCAGATCCTCTGTTGTAAACGGAGTCTCTCTGTCCAGATCATAGTAAAATCCATCAGCAATTGCCGGTCCGATGGCAAGTTTTGTCTCCGGATACAGACGTTTTACCGCCTGTGCCAGAATATGGGAGGAAGTATGCCGGAATGTTTCCTTTCCTCCTTCGTCCTGGAATGTCAGGATGCTGAGTTCGCAGTCATCGGAAAGCACCGTTCTCAAATCCACCACTTCCCCGTTGACTTCTCCTGCCATTGCCACTCTTGCAAGGCCTTCGCTGATATCGGATGCAATCTCGAATACAGACATGCTCTTGTCGTACTCTCTCACAGACCCGTCTTTTAATGTAATTTTCATCTTGTTCTTCCCCTTTCTATTCTGTTTATTCTATGGAAACCCTCTCACGGTCCGGATGTTCACCTGACCATCCGACCGGAGGCATGGTATCGAGCTTTTGCATTTCTGTTTTCGTCAACTCAAAACCGAAAATATCCTGATTATTCTTCATCCGTTCCTCACTCGATGCCTTCGGAATTGGAATGATTCCTTTCTGGAAGGCATACCGCAGGCAGATCTGTGCCTGGGTCACATGGTGCCTTTCTGCAAGAGCACGGATCAGTTCATCATCCATCACCCGCCTTCTTCCAAGCGGGCTCCATGCCTGTACAAGAATATCATGTTCCTGGCAGTAGCGCACTGCCGCTTCCTGAGTATATCCCGGATGAAACTCCAGCTGGTCAACCGCAGGTACAACCTCACAGGATTCCAGAAGATTCTCAATGTGGTGCGGAAGGAAATTGCTGACACCGATAGCGCGTACCCGCTTCTCGTGATAGAGCTTCTCCAGTGCTTTCCATGTTTCGATATCCAGTTTCTTCCAGTTCTCACAGTCCGGCGATGGCTTCGGCCAGTGAATCAGATACAGATCCAGGTAGTCTGTCTGAAGATTTTTTAATGTCTGCTCAAAAGCCCGCAGAGTATTATCATATCCCATCTCATCTTTCCAGACCTTGGAAACAAGAAAAAACTCTTCCCTTGGAATTTTGCTTTCTTTCACAGCCTCTCCCACATAGGTCTCTGTCTGATAAAAGGAGGCTGTATCCAGATACCGGTATCCGCACCGGACAGCTGTTTTGATAATCTTTGATGTACTTCCTTCCGCTGCCTTGTAAGTGCCGAATCCCAGACACGGAATCTGTACACCATTGTTCAACGTCCTGCATTCTTTAATACTGTTCATTTCAAGTTCCTCCTTTTCTTAACTGTAAAATCAGATCCCTGTGAAATAAAAAGTCCCCTGCAGCTATCGCTGCAGGGGACGAGTTCTCACCCGCGGTTCCACCCCGCTTATGCCGTCCACCCCGAAAGATGAAAGACATCTCTTGCTGATAATGATAACGGTATTAAACCGGACGGTTTTGCCGCCGCTCAGAGGTAGTCTTCAGATGGTCCGTGATAAAAGGCTTCCAGCCAATGGCCTCTCTCTCTGGATCCGGTTTCACACCCTACTCGTCTCGTCACCACGTTTTCGTTTCTCAAATATAGAGTAATTATAATCATTCCGATTTTATTTGTCAATGCCTGTTTCTCCATCCTTTTACAGACAAAAGCAGCACAGCCAGTGCTTCGCGCACCATATAATTCAGATAAAGAACCGGCTCTGACTTTGCCGGAACAGGGAAAAGTCTTTGGTACCCTTCCCTCTTTCCAAGAAGCCATGCCCGGTAAATGTGGAAGCTGTTCGTCACCACGCCGGCTTTCTTTTCCCTGATCTCCGGAATGAGCCGCGCCGTAAACCTTAGATTTTCCTCCGTTGTGGAAGACCGGTCCTCCGGAAAAATCCGCTCTCTTTCGATCCCTCTTTCGGCCAGATACTCTTTCATGGCCTCTGCTTCCGGGATATCCTCGCCTCTTCCCTGCCCTCCGGAAACCACAATTTTCACAGCCCTGTGTCTGACTGCATAAGTGTATGCCCTGTCAAGCCGGAGCTTTAGCGAGCTTGTGATCCGGGTACGGTCTACCTTTGCCCCAAGAACAATCAGATACTCCAGGTCTTTCGCTTCTTTCTGCCTGCCAAAAAACAGCATCCGGATCCAGACAGCCGCCACTGCCGTCCAAAGCAGTGTCCAAAGCACAAGTGCCGCCCGTTCAGCCTGCCACGGAAGTCTCTCCTGCAACAATCCATACCCGATGCAAAGCACACCACAAAGAAGCCAGAAGCGGGAAAAGGTTGAATTCCATCTTCCGACATACCGGCATACAGCCAGATAATAAAGAAGACAGAACATTCCTGTCACAAAAGACATTATTTATTTTTGCCGCAGCAATGTTTGTACTTCTTGCCGCTTCCGCACGGACACGGGTCGTTTCTTCCAATCTTCTTTCCTTCTCTTACAAAAGTATGCATCTTTTTCGCTTCCTTATACAGCTCTTTCTGCTGTTCTTCGGAAAGCAGGATGTTCCACTGTGGAAGCTGGTAAAGCCACTCAGCCTTCGCATCTACCATGTTTTTGTAAAGTTTTTCTTTATCATAGATCAGATTGACCTCTGTATCTTCTTCCATGGTCTCGATCGGATTCTCGTTTATAAGGCTTTCGTTGATTCCGTCAAGGAATCCTACCATTGTCATAACTTCCACACCATATTTTTCGGCCAGTTCTTTCACTGTGCCTTTCACTTTCTCATCCGGGTTGGAAAGTAATTTTTCGTAAATTTCTTTTTCAGTCTGAAAATATGCGCCCCAGAAAGTCTCAAGCTGCTGCTTTGTCATCTCTCTGGAATACGCAGTCTCTCTCCACTGTTCCAATAACGTACTCATATCAAATTCTCCTTTGATTTAAAATAATCTTCGCAGACTTCATTATATAACAGGATATTTTATATTGCAAGAAAAACCACCCTGCCCTCTTCCATTGCTTTTTTAACGTATCTTTTATATAATTGTCATGAAAATAATCCATCAGGAGG
>NBJMC04203__coassemble_3526_pt1 | contig 5443 bp, 6 predicted proteins | sample NBJMC04203__metabat2_high_PE_028 | metagenome-assembled genome bin NBJMC04203
TAAGAGTTTCATCATTTCAAGCGGCCATCCAAGCAGTTCTCTTTGGGAAAGAGAAGGTCTTCGCCGTATCAAAATGATGCCGCAGGATATGCAGGATGCAATTAACCATGCTCTTGAAACAGGTGATTTCACAGGAGAAGCTTACGATGCTGCAGTTGCAGAATACATGGATAGATATTGCAACTACTGGATTGGAGAAGATGCTCCGGAGTGCTGTACAAGACCGAAAAAATCAGGTTCTGAGTCTTATGTTGAAGGATGGGGACCAAACGAATTCGCACCTACAGGAACACTGAAAGACTTTGAATACATTGACAAACTTGACCAGATCAAGATTCCTTCTCTGATCTGCAGTGGTATTTCAGATCTTTGTTCTCCACTTGTAGCTAAGACCATGGCAGACAGAATCCCGAATTCTAAATGGATCCTTTGGGAACGTGCAAGACATACATGTTTTGTTGACAGACATGATGATTACTGCGTAGAACTCATCAAATGGATGAATCAGTACGACTAATCTGGTTGAATGTATGAAGTAAATAAAGGGCGCTGCTCTATCATCTGAAAAGTGACAGGGCGGTGCCCTTGTCTTATAAATAATACTCTTGTGTCCAGAACATGCCTGTGATAGGATAGTAAAAATAATCACCTTCTTACTGGGCGGATGTTCCGGGGCAGTTCAAAGTCTTTATCGACAGATGCACGCCATGGTGTAATACACACGAACCTCATGCGTCTGTCCGGGCGGGAAAAAAAGGCTATGCTGTTGTATTAAGAACGGGACCAAATATGAAGGAATGCGAACGGATTATTAAAACACTCGAACACTTCTATGGACATCTGGAAATTGAGTGCTGCGGAAGCCTTGGACTATGCTCCGTAGAATGTAAAGAGGATGCGAAGAAAAGGAAAGAGGAAATTATAGAATTTTGCAGCCGGATTTAACCTGGCTTTACATAAGAAAAATGGAGGATGTATGAAAAAAGTACTTGTAACAGGGGGAACCGCATTTGTAAGCAGATACATTGCAGAGTACTATGTTGGGGAAGGATATGATGTCAGTGTACTGAACAGAAACACGAAGAAACAGTCTGACGGCGTGCGGCTGATCGAGGCGGACCGGTATCATCTGGGGGATCGTCTTCGTGATCTTCATTTTGATGTTGTGATTGATACAGGCTATACGGCAAAAGAAGTGGAGCTGCTTCTGGATGCGCTTGGAAGTTATGAAAATTATGTTTTCATCAGTTCCAGCGCAGTTTATCCGGACAATCTCCCGCAGCCGTTTGCGGAAGAAACGCCGCTTGCTGAGAATACATACTGGAGAAAATATGGCACGGACAAGATCGAGGCAGAGGCAGTGCTGCAAAAGAGAGATCCGGATGCATTTATTATAAGGCCGCCGTATTTATACGGGCCGATGAATGATATCTACCGGGAAGCCTTTGTATTTGACTGTGCGATGGCAGACCGGCCGTTTTATCTGCCGGGAGACGGCAGTCTGAAACTGCAGTTTTTCCACATTCAGGATCTGTGCAGATTTCTGGATATTCTACTGGAGAGAAAACCGGAACAGCATATTTTTAATGTGGGAAATCCGGAAATGATTTCTGTCCGGGACTGGGCCTGGCTCTGTTACCGTGCTGCGGGGAAGACAGCGGAATTTGTAAATGTTCAGGAAGCGGTTGAACAGAGAAATTATTTCAGTTTCTGCGAGTATGAATACCAGCTGGATGTGACCAGACAGTGTGCACTCATGCCGGATGCAAAACCATTGGAGGAAGGACTTTCGGAAGCCTTTGCGTGGTACAGACAGAATCAGGATCAGGTGGAGAAGAAGCCGTTTTTTGATTACATTGACATGTATCTGAAATAGAAGAAACCTTTCGGTATATACTGCCAAACCAAAAGATACTTCTGATGTGGAGATCCGGGATTTATAATAAAATCGAAAGCAACAGATTGATCTCAGCATAAAAGGCAGTAAGGGACAGCGGAATTCCGAGAGAAGAAATTTTTATCACAAGCAAGCTCTGGCTTCAGGATTATGGATATGAAGCAGCAAAGAAAGGATTGGAGACTTCTCTGGAAAAACTGGGTATGGACTATATTGACCTGTATCTTCTGCACCAGCCGTACGGAGATGTGGCAGGAGCATGGAAGTCTCTTGAGGAAGCAAAGGAAGATGGTGTCCTGAAATCCATCGGCGTAAGCAACATGACTCCGAAGATCTGGAAAGAATTCCTGCCGCAGGCATCCACTATTCCGGCAGTCAACCAGGTGGAATGCAACCCGTTTTTCCAGCAGAAAGAATTAAAAGCATTACTTGCAGAACATGATGTGAAAATTGAAGCATATCAGCCGTTGGGAAGTGGAAATACTGCAATGCTTTCTCATCCGGCAGTGACAAAGATTGCAGAAAAATACGGCAAAAATGCCGGACAGATTGTTCTTCGTTTTGAACTTCAGGAAGGTCTGATTATTCTTCCGAGGTCCACAAATCCGGAACGAATTGCGGGAAATATCGATCTTTTTGATTTTGAACTGACAGAAGAAGAGATGAACGCAATCCGTGCAATGGATACCAGAAAGGGAAAACACGATCCGGAAGCACCTGGAATTGCAGAGATGCTGCTTGCAAACTATAAGATTCACGATTGATTTTTGAGAACAAAAATAGTGAATCAAAAAGAGGCAGGAGGCTGAAATTGCGATGAAAAAGAGCAAAGTACTGGTCGGACTTCTGGCAGCGCTGATGCTTCTGGCAGGATGTGAGCAGGAACAAAGCGATACGGTGGATGGAGCAACGAGACGACCTATCTGGGAACGCCGGACCGGCCGAATGATTTAAAAATGTGCTGGACAATGCCATGGCAGACGGGAAAATCGAGCCGATGATTGTGGTCTGCCCGACTTACAATAATGAAAGTGAAGAGGACAGTGCCGATTATTCTCTGGCACTTCAGCTGACCGAGAATTATCACAATGAGCTGGTTAACGATCTGATTCCGGCTGTCGAGGGGACTTACAGCACCTATGCGGAGGAAACTTCGCCGGAAGGGCTGCGGGCATCGAGAGACCACCGGGCATTCTGTGGATTCTCCATGGGATCTGTAGCAACATGGAGGACATTTGAGTACTGTCTGGATTATTTCCGCTACTTCATGCCGTCCAGCGGAAGCCTTACGAACGATGGAGAAGTTATGGCGTCGATGGTACAGGATTCTGGACATGACTGGGATGATTTCTTTATTTTTGCGGCATCCGGTACGGATGATTTTGCCTATTCCTCTTTCAAAAACCAGATTGAGGCAATGGCAGGCGAAAATAGCGGAACATTCCGTTATGCGGACAATGAAGGGGAGGGCAACCTTTGTTTCCTCGAACAGGAAGGCGGCACTCATAACGGGGAGTATGCGATGGAATATTTTTATAACGGATTGTGCTGGATCTGGAAGTAAGAATCCAGAGAAGGCAAATTGACAAAATCTTATCTTTCCTATATACTTTTAAGCCAGGGGCAGCGATTGACGCTGCCCTTTTAATCAGGGAAATGTACCCGGACAGAAAGCAGGTAACGGAAGATGACATTACAGCAGTTAAGATATATTGTGACCGTGGCGGAGACAGGAAATATTACAGAGGCGGCAAGGCAGCTTTTTGTTTCGCAGCCAAGTCTCACCAATGCCATCCGGGAACTGGAAAAGGAGATGCAGATCACGATTTTTCACCGCACCAACAAGGGCGTGACGATTTCCAATGAGGGTGATGAATTTCTCGCATACGCAAGACAGGTTCTGGAGCAGACCAGCCTTCTGGAAGAGCGCTTTTTGAACAAGAAAGAACGGCGTTCCAGATTTTCCGTCTCCTGTCAGCATTATTCTTTCGCGGTCAACGCCTTTGTGGATGTGATACGTGAATTTGGCGGGAAAAAGTACGATTTTACGCTGAGAGAAACCCAGACCTACGAGATTATCGAGGATGTCAGCCGGCTGAAAAGTGAGATCGGAATCCTCTATACTTCCTCCAAAAATGAAGAAATCATTCAGAAGATGCTCCGGATGAACGGACTGGTATTCCGTGAACTATTTGTGGCAAAACCCCATGTGTTTCTGTCAGCAGAGCACCCGCTGGCAGGGGAGGAGATGGTAACGCTTGACGATCTGGCGGACTATCCGTATCTTTCCTTTGAGCAGGGAGAATACAATTCCTTCTATTTTTCGGAAGAGATTTTAAGCACGCTGGACCGCAGGAAAAACATCAAAGTCCGGGACCGGGCAACATTGTTTAATCTGGTGATCGGACTTAACGGATATACGGTCAGTTCCGGAGTGATCAGTAAAGAGCTGAACGGGGAAAATATCATTGCACGGCCTCTGGATGTGGATGAGAAGATGCGGATCGGCACCATCACACAGAAGAATATGCCGCTGAGCCGTTACGGGAAAGCATATATGGAAGCTTTAAAACAGCATATTCCACACAGACAGCGTCTGTCATAGTTTTACGCTATGGCGGAACGCTGTTTTTTTGTATTTTTCAAATGGATGGAGAAGCGGTATACTGAAATCCATCAGAAAACTGACAGGAAAAGAATGGAGGAAGACATCATGGCAAAACAACATGCACCGTTTCGATATGATTATGTAGGAAGCTTTTTACGCCCGGAAAAATTAAAGGAGGCAAGGAAAGCACTGGAAGAAGGAAAAATTACAGCAGAAGAATTAAAGGCTGTGGAGGATGAGGCGATCCGGGATCTGGTAAAGAAGCAGAAAGAGGCAGGATATTATGTGATTACAGATGGAGAATTCCGCCGATCCACATGGCATCTGGACTTTATGTGGGGATTTGAGGGAGTGGCTCATAAAAAGACAGAACAGGGCATCGCTTTTCAGGGAGAAGATGCAATGCTCGATGATACCTGGCTGACCGGAAAAATCCGGGTGGGCACACATCCGTTTGTAGAGCATTTCCGGTTTGTCAAAGCGCTGGAAGATGAGCATACCGTGGCAAAACAGACGATTCCGGCACCGGCCCAGTTTTTTGCACAGATGCTGATTCCGGGAAATCTGGAACAGACAAGAAAGGTTTATAAGACGGACGAGGAACTGATGGAGGATATCGCAGAAGGTTACCGGAAAGTGATCAGGGATCTGTATGATGCGGGATGCCGGAATCTTCAGCTTGACGACTGTACCTGGGGACTTCTTGTGGCGGAAGGATTTGCCGGAAGCAGGGAAGAAATCCAGGAAAGTGCAGAGAAATTTGTAAAAGTCAACAATCTGGTCATCCAGAATCAGCCGGAGGATCTGGTGATTACAACACATGTCTGCAGGGGGAATTATCATTCCGCATACTTCAGCAGCGGAGCTTACGATCCGATTGCAAAACCGCTGTTCAGAGAAGAACAGGTAGACGCATTCTATCTGGAATATGACGATGA
>NBJMC04203__coassemble_3967_pt1 | contig 5022 bp, 7 predicted proteins | sample NBJMC04203__metabat2_high_PE_028 | metagenome-assembled genome bin NBJMC04203
TCTGTGCCGATATGTGCCGGGACATCTGGAAGAAATAAAGTACATTCAGGAAAACTATCCATATAACTATGAGTGCAGCCGGAAATTTCTGGAAAGGGTAAAGCATGATCCGGAACAAACAGCAAAAGAAGTACTGGAAGAATTACAGAAATTATCCGGGCATCAAACCCTTCATGAATGGAAAGTGTTTCTTGAAGACGAATATAGTCAGATGAATGCAGAAGGCAGGGCAGAAGTTTTGGTAGATGGCTGGGAACCATACAGACGGAAAGGGGTAAAAGTAGGACGAAATGATCCGTGTCCATGCGGAAGCGGTAAGAAATATAAGAAGTGCTGCGGAAAATAAGGTGATGTCATCTAAAATAGAAAAATATATGTTTTCTACTGGCAGTCAGGTCACTGACTTGGTAAAATGGCAGTATAAAAAGTATAAGGGAAGGAGAGGGCAGTATGGCTTGCTTGAATATTCCTGTCGGAGTTTCCGATTTTGCAGAGATCCGCAAGAATGGATATTATTATGTGGATAAATCCGGTTTGATTGAGGAGTTGTTGAGGACTACGGCGACAAAAGTGACATTAATTACACGTCCGCGCCGATTTGGGAAAACACTCGGAATGAATATGCTCGCTGAATTTTTTGACATCAGGAAAGACAGTCGAGCGTTATTTGAAGGATTGGAGATTGATGAGAACACGGAACTTTGCAACCGGTGGATGAATCAGTGGCCGACTATCTTTTTTTTCGCTCAGAAGGGTGGATGGACTGGATTTTTCCGGAGCATATGACATGCTGTGTTCTGTTATTATCGAGTTATGTGATAGCCACCGTTATCTTCTGGACAGTGAGAAAATTTCTCCGTATGACAGAAGTGTCATCAAGAATATTTTAAATTTTGATGCCTCAGAATCAGACATAAAAAACAGCTTACTGTCACTGACACGTGCAATGCAGGCGTACTATGGAAAACAGGTTATCTAACACAAGTACGCGAGGAGGAACTTTCCGCATCTTTGCCGGAAGATGGAACTGCCCTTCAGATTCCAAATGCAGAGATCCGGGAGATTTTTCAAACTACGATAAAAAAATGGTTTGATGACAGTGCCAGAGTCTGGAACCGCAAATCACTGTTTGATGCGGTCTGGAGCGGAAATACAGAAGTCATGACGGAAGAAATGAATAAACTGCTCCGCCGGACGATCAGTTATCACGATTATAAAGAAGACTATTACCATGCATTTCTGGCGGGAATTTTTGCAGGTGCAGGGTACATTGTGGAATCCAACAAGGAGCACGGAGAAGGAAGAAGCGATGTGGTAGTGTACGATCCGGTGGAAAGCCGGGCAGCGGTTTTTGAGGCCAAGTATTCCAAGGCATTGAAGGACATGGAGACAAGCTGTGAGGAAGCGCTGATGCAGATTGACAAGCAGATGTATGCCAGAGAATACGAGGACGATTATGATCACATCTTCTGCTATGGAATATCTTTTTTTAAGAAACGCTGTCTGGTAAAGACAAAATAAGAGTTTATGTGTGAGATAAGGAGCCAATACAATATGAAATGGAAAAAAAAGAAAGGATGTCTTTTCCTTGGAAGTCTGATACTGTCTGCTGTATTAATGGCGGGATGTTCTGGACAGGATCCGGAGACAAAGCAGCTGCGTGCACTGTGTGAGGAATTGTTTTCTTTTCCGGGCGGCAGCGCTGATCAGGTGATGGCTGCGGCACAGGATGATTCTTCGGGAACGGATACAGACACGGAAGAGCAGTCAGGCGGTCTGAGCCAGACGATCGAAGATGTTTACGGGGACTATTTTACGGAATCCGGACTTCAGAATTTTTACCGGAGCGGTTTTCCGCTGAATGTGTACTATGCAGCGCAGGAAAAAGAATGTGAGATTTCTTTTGAAACAGTCCGGAAATCAGATGACGCGGGAGAGCAGGAAAATACAGAGAAATATGAGGTGGAAGTCCGTGTAAACGGCAGCACGGTTCATCAGGAAATCGATGCGGCTTTTGAAGAGGGAAAGATCGATTACTTCTATTTTGCGGATGATGAACTTTTTGCGGCGATTGATGAAGTTTCGTAAAAAGGGATCGGATAAGAAAGAAAGGGAATCGGCGCACCGGGGAGACATGCTCCCGGTGCGCCGATGCTTTTGCTGAGTAACTTTTAGCTGAGTTCTATTTTCTCTGCTTCTTCCGGCTTGAATTCATTCTTCAGGTCGTAGATGTTGTGGCCTGTGGATTCGCTTAATACGCGGCCCTCCAGAGAATAGCAGCGGATGAAACGTCTTCCGTCTACGCTGGACCAGTGCTCTACGTCCCATGTCATGTATCCGTCCTCGTCGGATTTTTTCTCTTTCAGATATAAGTCAACCTGGCGTCCGCCCGGAGCCATCAGTTTGATCAGCTCTTCGGTGTCGGCGGTAAGCTCGGTTTTGTTTACCTTGTCATATACCTGCATTGTAAAGTCCCTCCTATTGATATTCTATTTGAATTATAGTATGTTTTAAATTATAATACAACCATCTTGTTGGATTTTAAGGAGTGGAAACAATGATTTTTGATACACATGCGCATTATGGCGATGAGCAGTTTGACGAGGACCGGGATGAGCTTCTGGCCGGAATGGCGGACGCCGGTGTGGGAACGATCGTAGAGATCGGAGCGTCCATGCAGTCCAGCCGGGATGCAGTACGGCTGGCAGAGAAGTACCCGTTTGTCTATGCGGCTGCGGGCGTGCACCCGGACCATGTCGGGGAGTTGAATGAAGAGGCCATGGAAGAGCTGCGGCAGATGTGCCGGAAGGAAAAGGTCGTGGCGGTCGGCGAGATCGGGCTCGATTACCACTGGGATACGGAGCCGAGAGAGGTGCAGAAGCACTGGTTTATCCGGCAGCTTAATCTGGCCAGAGAGACGGGGCTTCCGGTCAATATTCACAGCCGGGATGCGGCGGAAGATACGATGGAGATCATGAAGGAGCACGCAAAGGGGCTGGGCGGCATCATTCACTGTTTTTCCTATTCCAGGGAAATGGCAAAAGAATATGTTAAGATGGGATTTTCCATCGGAGTAGGCGGAGTGGTTACGTTTAAAAACGGAAGAAAACTTAAAGAGATTGTAAAGGAGATTCCGCTGGAGAAGCTCGTACTGGAGACAGACTGTCCGTATCTGGCGCCGGAGCCGAACCGGGGCAGGAGAAATGACTCCCGGAATATTCACTTTGTGGCACAGCAGATTGCAGAAATCAAAGGAATTGACAAAGAAACGGTAATAAAACAGACTGAAAATAATGCAAAATTAATATACTTTTCATAATATTTTAACAATTTGCAGAAGTGAAGTATGTTATACTAAATAAAGTAGTAAAGTGAGGAAAGTTTATGACAGATCCTTTTTTAGGAAATCCGCAGAATACCATCGCGGTACTGCAGAAATATCATTTCAATTTTCAGAAAAAGTTCGGACAGAACTTTTTGATCGATACCCACGTTCTGGACAAGATTATACGCGCAGCTGAGATTACGAAAGATGACTTTGTTCTTGAAATCGGACCGGGCATCGGAACGATGACTCAGTATCTGGCGCAGGCAGCGAGAGAAGTGGTCGCTGTAGAGATCGATAAGGCTTTGATTCCCATTCTACAGGATACTCTTTCCGGATTCCCAAATGCAGAAGTGATACATGATGACATCCTTAAAGTAGATATTGCGGGCCTCGCAGAACAAAGAAACGGCGGCAGGCCGATCAAGGTAGTTGCAAACCTGCCTTATTATATTACGACTCCGATTATTATGAGTCTGTTTGAGAGTCAGGTGCCGCTGGCTTCGGTGACCGTCATGGTGCAGAAGGAAGTTGCGGAGCGGATGCAGGCTGGTCCGGGAAGCAAGGATTATGGAGCGCTTTCGCTGGCAGTTCAGTACTATGCCGAACCGTATATTGCGGCTAATGTGCCGCCGAACTGTTTCATGCCAAGGCCGAATGTGGGGTCGGCGGTGATCCGCCTGACGAGGCACGAAGTGCCGCCGGTACAGGTGGACAATGAAAAACTGATGTTCCAGATTATCCGGGCGTCTTTTAACCAGAGGAGAAAGACGTTGGTAAATGGTCTGAACAATTCGCCGGAGATCACGCTTACAAAAGAGCAGATCACAGAGGCGGTGGAAAGTCTTGGAAAGGGTGCCGGTGTCAGAGGAGAGGCTCTGACATTGGAGGAGTTTGCCGGACTTGCCAATAAAATTAATGAGATGCTTGCATAAAAGCACAGAAAAGGAGGTAATGAGATGCGTTATGAGATTAAGGGAGAGACACTGCCGGTAGTAATCTGCCACCTGGAAGATGGTGAACAGATGGTGACAGAGCGGGGCGCGATGAGCTGGATGTCACCGAATATGCGGATGGAATCCGGAGCCCGCGGAGGTATTGGAAAGGCATTTGGAAGAATGTTTTCCGGAGATTCGATTTTCCAGAATGTTTATACTGCAGAGCATGGAAACGGCATGATTGCGTTTGCATCCAGTTTTCCTGGCTCGATCAAGGCATTTGAAGTCGGCCCGGGCCAGGAATATATCCTTCAGAAAAGTGCATTTCTTGCCTCTGAGGCTGGAGTGGAACTGAGTATCCATTTCCAGAAAAAGGTGGCTTCAGGACTTTTCGGAGGTGAAGGTTTTATCATGCAGAGAGTGTCAGGACAGGGGATCGTTTTTGCCGAGTTTGACGGACATGTGGTAGAGTACGAACTCAGGGCGGATCAGCAGATTGTTATTGATACCGGATACCTGGCTGCAATGTCGGCTTCCTGCGGAATCGAGATTCAGACCGTCCCTGGCATTAAAAATATGGTATTTGGAGGAGAAGGCCTGTTTAACACGGTGGTTACGGGACCGGGACATGTCTGGCTTCAGACGATGCCGCTGAGTAACGTGGCAGGTGTATTAAGACCGTATTTCCCACCGTCAAACTAGGACTCTGACATAAAATCAAGACGTAAAGGAGGAGCAGCTTATGGCCAAAACAGTAGA
>NBJMC04203__coassemble_4016_pt1 | contig 4995 bp, 5 predicted proteins | sample NBJMC04203__metabat2_high_PE_028 | metagenome-assembled genome bin NBJMC04203
GCAAAAAAAGAAAAGGAGGAGAATGACAGATGAAACTGTACAATACGATGACACGAAAAAAGGAAGAATTCGTGCCTCTGGAAGAGGGAAAGGTAAAGATGTATGTATGCGGCCCGACCGTTTATAATTTTATTCATATTGGAAATGCAAGACCGATGATTGTCTTTGATACGGTACGCCGCTATTTTGAATACAAAGGATATGAAGTGAATTTTGTTTCCAACTTTACAGACGTAGATGATAAGATCATTAAAAAAGCACTGGAAGAGGGCGTGACGGCAGATGAGATCGCGGCACGCTATATTGCGGAGTGCAAAAAGGATATGGAAGACCTCAACATCAAGCCGGCTACCGCAAATCCGCTGGCGACCCAGGAGATCGGCGGAATGATCGAGATGATCCGAGAACTGATTGAAAAGGGGCATGCCTATGAGAAGAACGGAACCGTTTACTTCCGCACAAGAAGTTTCAAAGACTATGGAAAGCTGTCCCATAAAAATCTGGATGACCTGCAGTCCGGCGGAAGAGAGCTTCTCGTATCCGGCCAGGACGAAAAGGAAGATCCTCTGGATTTCGTACTCTGGAAGCCGAAAAAAGACGGCGAGCCGTTCTGGGATGCACCGTGGAGTAAAGGACGTCCGGGATGGCACATCGAATGCTCGGAAATGTCCAGAAAATATCTGGGCGAGCAGATTGACATTCATGCCGGCGGCGAAGATCTTATTTTCCCGCATCATGAAAATGAGATAGCACAGTCCGAGGCATGCAACGGCAAGGAATTTGCGCGTTACTGGATGCACAATGGATTTTTAAATATTGATAATAAGAAGATGTCAAAATCTCTCGGAAACTTCCGCACTGTACGGGAGATCGGGGAGAAATATGACCTGCAGGTATTCCGGTTCTTTATGCTGAGCGCGCATTACAGAAGCCCGCTGAATTTCAGCGCGGAGCTGATGGAAGCAGCAAAGAACAGTCTGGAGCGTATTACCAATGCTGCAGACCAGCTGAAACACCTGATGGAAACAGCACAGACAGAGCAGATGACAGATGTAGAGAAAGAAAACGCGGCAAAGACTGCAGAGTTCATCAAAGAATTTGAAGACGCTATGGAAGATGACTTCAATACAGCCGATGCCATCACTGCTATCTTTGAACTTGTAAAATTTGCCAACACAACAGCAGACGGAGAAAGCTCCAAAGAGTACGCAAAGGCACTTTTTGATCTGATTGTGCGTCTTTGCGATATCCTCGGACTGATTGTGGACAAAGAAGAGGAAATGCTGGATGCGGACATCGAGGCTCTGATCGAGGAGAGAACAAAGGCAAGGAAGGAAAAGAATTTCAAACGTGCTGATGAGATCAGGGATGAGCTTCTGGAAAAAGGAATTGTCTTAAAGGACACAAGAGAAGGAGTACAATGGAAGAGAGTATAACGATGGAACTGGATTCGTATCTGTGTGAAGTCTTTCAGACAGAGGAACATGATATCAGAAGTTATTCCCCTTTGTCCCTTGCCTTTATCGGGGACTGTGTCTATGACCTGGTGATCAAATCGCTGATTATCAGAAAGGGAAACCGCCCGGTGAATGTTATGCAGAAAGAGACGAGCAGGCTTGTGCAGGCATCTGCACAGTCTGCCATGATGAGGGTGATGCAGGAACATCTGACGGAAGAGGAACATGCGGTTTACCGGAGAGGGAGAAACGCAAAATCCGTTTCCCCGGCGAAGAATCAGTCCATCACGGACTATAGACGGGCAACAGGATTTGAAGCGCTGATCGGATATCTTTATCTGAAAAAAAACTACAGACGGATCGTTGATCTGATCAAAACCGGCCTTGTCGGGCTGGAGGAAGCAGAGGAGAAGGATGAAAGACCAGAAGAATAGAAATGAATCGATGATTGAAGGAAGAAATGCGGTGCTGGAAGCATTCCGCTCCGGGAAACCGGTGGATAAGCTGTACGTTCTGGACGGATGTCAGGACGGACCGGTGCGGACCATCGTACGGGAAGCAAAAAAGCACGATACGATTTTAAACTTTGTTACAAAAGAGCGGCTTGACCAGCTCTCGGAAACAAAAAAGCATCAGGGCGTTATTGCAGTAACAGCCGCGTATGAATACTCGGATATTGAGGATATGTTCAACCTTGCGAAGAAGAAGGGGGAGGATCCGTTCCTGATCCTTCTGGATAATATCGAGGATCCGCACAATCTGGGAGCCATTATCCGGACGGCCAATCTGGCGGGTGCCCACGGGGTGATCATTCCGAAACGCCGGGCGGCAGGATTGACCGCGACAGTCGCAAAAACATCGGCAGGGGCGTTAAACTATACTCCGGTTGCAAAGGTGACCAATCTGGTGAAAACAATGGAAGAATTAAAGGAACGGGGACTCTGGTTTGTCTGTGCCGACATGGGAGGCGATGTGATGTACGATGTCGATCTCAAAGGGCCGATCGGGCTTGTGATCGGGAACGAAGGAGAGGGAGTTTCCAGACTCGTAAAGGAAGCATGTGATTTCACTGCGTCAATTCCTATGAAAGGAGATATTGATTCTCTCAACGCATCTGTGGCGGCCGGCGTACTGGCTTACGAGATTGTTCGCCAGAGGACAAGGTAAAGGAGCGGCAGAAAGATGGCTGATTATGAAACCAGAACAGATGAAGAGCTGATTCAGAGCCTTCGAAGCGGAGAAGCCGAGATTATGGATTTCCTTCTGGAAAAGTATAAGCCCGTGGTTAAGAAAAAAGCGCGGGCGATGTTCCTTTTGGGCGGGGACAGTGATGACCTGATTCAGGAGGGAATGATCGGTTTGTTTAAAGCGGTGCAGGATTACGATCCGGAGCAGGAGGCTTCCTTTGAAACCTTCGCGACGATCTGTGTGACAAGACAGCTGTATTCAGCGATCCGGGCATCGAGGAGGAAGAAACATCTGCCGCTGAATTCCTATGTTTCTCTCTATGATAAACAGGAGATTTCCGAGGAAAAGGAATCCGAGCTGATCGGTCTCCAGAATACTTCATCCAACAATAATCCGGAGGATCTGGTGATTCACAAGGAATCCGAGGATTCTTTCATGAAAGATCTGGAGGGACGTCTGAGTGATCTGGAAAAGAGGGTGTTGTACCTGCATCTGCTTGGAACCGATTATAAAACGATTGCAGGGCTTCTGGGAAAGAAGCCGAAGACGGTGGACAATGCCCTGCAGAGAATTAAAACAAAAGCAGAGGACCTGCTCTGATTATATTGTAAAACAGTAAAAACCGCCAAAATATTCATTGAAAAATGCGAGTGTTTTGGCGGTTTTTCTGTTATATAAATAACAATTGGAAAAATGTTGACAGGTCAAGAAAAAAACCTTATAATCCTACTGTTAGGAAACGAACAAATCATAGGAGTGGAAACGATGGACCAAGAGTTACGTAAGGCACGGGAGCATCACGTTGGGAGAATCATCCATATGATGTCCCATCAGCTGAAAAGGCGGGGAACGATGCCGGAAGTGGAGATGGGGCTGACGCCGATGCAGAAGCATGTCCTGACCTTTATTCTGTTTGAGACGATGGAGCGGGATCTGTACCAGCGGGATATCGAAGAGGAGTTCCGTATCAGAAGATCTACCGCAAGCGGGATTTTGCAGCTGATGGAAAAAAACGGATTTATTTACCGCAAAAGTGTTGCGAGGGATGCAAGGCTCAAACAGATTATCCCTACGGAAAAGGCAGAGAAACTCAGGATGGATATTCTGGTAAATATTCAGGAGATGGAAAAGAAGCTGACCGGAGGGATTCCGAAAGAGGACCTGGAAGTGTGTCTTCGTGTTCTGCGGAAAATGATCTGCAATCTTTCGGAAGAAGAACAGATCAAATGAATAACTTCAGGAGGTAGAGATGAACAGAAAGCTTTTTAAATCAATCAGGGAATATAAAAAAGAATCCGTTCTCGCACCGTTTTTTGTCATTCTGGAAGTGTTGATGGAAGTATTGATCCCGCTTCTGATGGCAAACATTATCGATATCGGAATTCAGGACGGCAATCTTCCCTACATTATTAAGATGGGCGTCCTTCTGGTCGTTATGGCCATGCTTGCTCTCTGGTTCGGAGTAAAGGCCGGTACCTATGCGGCAAGAGCCGGAGCGGGATATGCGAAAAACCTGCGGCATGATATTTTTTACAAGGTTCAGGAGTTTTCCTTTAAAAACATTGACCACTTTTCCACATCCAGCCTTGTAACACGTATGACGACAGATGTTACCAATGTGCAGATGGCGTATATGATGAGCATCCGTCTGCTTGCAAGAGCACCGATTATGATCGTTCTGTCATGGATCATGACACTGACGATCAATGTAAAAATCGCGCTCCTGTTCCTTATTGTAATCCCGCTGCTGGGAGGGACACTGATTTTCATTGCCAAGAAGGCCCATCCTCATTTTATCAAAGTATTTGATGAATACGATGTTCTGAACAACGAGGTACAGGAAAATGTCAATGCGGCCAGAGTGGTAAAGGCATACGTAAGAGAAGACTACGAAATCAAGAAATTCCATAAAGTATCTCAGACTGTCTACGATCTGTTTACAAAGGCAGAGAAAATCGTGGCCTGGAACTCTCCGACCATGCAGTTTTTTGTATATGCGGTTGTACTTTGCATGGTGCTGATTGGAGGAAAGGATATTGTATTTGAAACGATGGAAACAGGAGAGCTGACAAGCGTTATTGTCTATGCACTTCAGATTCTTTCTTCCTTGATGATGGTATCTTTTGTTTTCGTTATGATTATGATTGCGGAGGCTTCCAGTGACCGTATTGCGGAGGTACTGGATGAAGTGCCGGAGATGCAGGATAAAGAGGATGCTGTTAAGGTCGTTCCGGACGGATCCATCGATTTTGAACATGTGGATTTCAGCTATGCCGGGGAAGGTGGAAATCTTTCCCTGAAAGATGTCGATATTCACATCAAATCCGGACAGACAATTGGAATTATCGGC
>NBJMC04203__coassemble_4500_pt1 | contig 4670 bp, 2 predicted proteins | sample NBJMC04203__metabat2_high_PE_028 | metagenome-assembled genome bin NBJMC04203
ACTTGCCGTAGAAAAGGATATTAAAGTTCCAGGAGGAATTGACGCTGGTCAATTTGCAAATCAGGAATTCTCTTTTACCGTGACGCTGAAAGATACTAAGACTGAGCTGGTTTCAGGTACATTTTCCACAAGACATATAGTTGATGATGGAAATGGATCTGAAAAACCTGTAGAAAATGGAATTACTTCCTTAACTTTCGCTGATGGCATCGCCAAATTTAACCTAAAGCCCGGGGAGAAGCTTTATATCGATGGGCTCGTCAATGGATGGAGTTACACGGTAAGTGAAACGGATGATGAGGGCGACGGCTTTGATCAGACTACGCCTGAAGACGGAAACGCCTCAGGTACACTCGAAGATGCAACGACAACAGCTTCGTTTGTTAATACATATTATCCCGGCTCTATTGCTGTGACCAAGCGGGACGGCGCGGGAGATCCGCTGAAAGGTGCAGAGTTCCAGCTCTATAAGGATGATGGAACAGGCGGCAAAACGAAAGTCGGAAATCCGGTTCCCACAGTGCCGAGAATACGGCAGACGATAGCGGAAGGAGTTTCAGGATTTGACCTTGAGCATATGATTTTTACGGATACGGATGGCAAAATTTATCCGGTTCATACTGACGGATCCGCCACGCAGAGCTACTTCTATTACCGCAGCCTGACTGCTGAAGAACAGGTGAAATATGAGCAGGGCACCCTTACGGATTATGAGGAAGTCGCCGAGTTTACAAATCTTCTTGTAAATGGAATGTACTATCTCAAGGAAACTACGGTGCCAGACGGGTATAATGCGCCTCAAACCGATGATGACGGATACCTGATCGTGGGAGAGAATGGGCAGACGAAAATCACAGTGCCAACCTCAAATGGAGAAAATACGGTATATCACCTGCTGTTTACAGTGACAAACCATAAAAATATGATCCTGCCGACTACCGGGCTTTTCGGTATCGGATGGTATCTGGCAGCAGGAGTGGTACTCCTGACGGCTGCAGTCGTTTTGTGGAAACTGAAAGGAATTAAAGGAAAGTCTGTAAGCGCACGGGCCCGGCACCGCAGACGCAGAAGGCGGTAAATTAATGGTATAAAAGTTATCCACGCTTTTATATAAATAAACTCTTATAAAATGCAAGAAAAAGGAAGGAGAAAACCTTATGAGAAAAAGTAACAGATTTTTATCTCGGCTCACAGGAACGTTGGCTGCACTGACGCTTGTGGTCGGACTGGTGCCTGCAACAGCGTTTGCTGCGGATGGACAAGCGAGTATCACAATCACAGAGCCTGCCTGGTCTAAAGACTGGGAGGGTACACAGGCAAATGCGTATCTGGTGCTGGATCAGGTAAATCACACAGAGACAGTTCCTGCTAAGAAACTTTATTCCGTAACTGACAACTTCGATGCATTTTTCAACATCGACACAATTGACGGAAACAGTTCAATCGATGAAGTATTTGGAACTGCCGGAGCTGACGGCACCGTGTACCTGTGGTTTGACGGCACTGCTCTTTCTGCCGGTACGACCCAGCCTGCTTCCGGTGAGTATATCACCTTCTCCGGTGATGACGCCAAGGCGCTTGATAAGACATACGGTGAGGCTGACCTGGTGAGCCGTATCGTTGGAGATGATGGTGCAGGCGGAAGCGATGCGGGTGTGTTCTATTCCTGGATTGAGAAGTATATTGAGACGAATAACATAAATACACCTCATACAGCCACAGCTGGCGCAAGCGCTGGATCACAGGGAACTATGACTATCAGTGATCTTGACGAGGGCTACTACGCTATCGACTTCAAGAACGTTCCCGATGGATTGAGTCTCAAGCAGGGGGTGATGATCGCCACGACAGGTACTACCCCGGCTGAGATGAATCTCAAGGCGGAGGATCTGCCTTTTGAAAAGAAAATAAGCGAGGAGGATGCGAACGAGTGGTTTGATGAGCTTACTGCCGAGACAGGGGATGTGCTTGACTATCGTCTGACAGCAAAGGTTCCCACGCTGACCGACTATGACAATCTCACCGAGTTTACTATGAGTGATACGCTGGAAAAGCAGGAGTTTGATCCTGCCAGCGTTGAAATTGCTATTGGTAATGCCACTATTACACGGGGAACAGACGTTAACAGTGATAAGTTTTATATTGAACAGACTCTCCTTGCGACACTGACTCCGGTTGGCTATGCCAATAGCGAGAGTTCCTTCACCCTCACTTTTGAACCATCTGCTCTCGAGGCATATGAGGGCGAGACAGTCACTGTTACCTACAGTGCAAGGCTTACCACTGACGCGGTGAAGGTAAACGTCAATGATGCCGAACTGGTATGGAGCAATAACGGATCTGACAGCAGCATGACCGATTCCACCGCGGTGTACACCTACGGCATCGAGCTGACAAAGACCTTCAGTGACGCTACTGTTTCTGTTGATGAGATTGCTGAGGTGACTTTCCAGCTGTACCGGGTAAATGGGCAGGATGAGGAGCTTCTCCATTTTACCGGCTCTGCCGGAAGTTACACCCTTGTGTCCGATTCCGATGGAACTGGCAATGTGACAGACCTCAAGCTCGATACGAACAACAGGAAACTGACGGTTGTGGGTCTGGATGATGACGAGACCTACATCCTGAAGGAGACCGATACTGCAGACGGCTATAACCTGATTGACAAGGCCGTCACCATCGATCTTGAAGCACAGGATGACCCGAAAGCAATGCTGCTCGACGAAAATGCAACAAGTGTCAAACTGGGAGATACTTCTCTTAATGTGGGCTTTGTAAACAACGAGAGTTCCACAGATATGGCAATTGCGAGCGTTGCTTTCGAACTGTACAACCAGAAAGGCTTCACCCTTCCGAAAACCGGAGGCACAGGTACGTGGGCGTTGACAATGGGCGGTATTCTTCTGATTGCGGTGGCAGGAGGAATGCTTGTGGTCTCCAGAAGAAAGAACTCTTCTCGCTAAAAAAAGGAACACAGTGATTTGTATGGGATTGGGCGGAGATTTCCGCCCATCCTTCGTTCTGGTGTTTTTCCACATACTTCACCGGAGTCCGGGGAAAAGCATCTGAATGTTAATTGGGAAATGGAGGAAAAGGATGTGAAGCAGAAATTACTGGCTGTTTTGACGGTATTGGTTTTTCTGGCGGGTCTCTCTCTGCTGGCATACCCGGTCGTCAGCAACCTGCTCTATGAAAAGGAACAGGAAGAAATCATGAAGCACTATAATAGTATTATTTCAGAAGAAATGACTTCGGACGAACAGACTGCGGAATTGCAGGAGTGTCAGGATTACAATCGGGGACTTTTGCAGGGAGGCGTTCTGCTTACAGATCCTTTTGACAAGAATCAGCTGGATCCTTCCGCCATGCCCTATGCAGGGCTTCTGAACATAGATGACGAAGGAGGAATGGCCTATCTGAGGATTCCGGCTATCGATGTGGAGTTGATGATTTATCACGGCACCGGAGAGGAAGTGCTGAAAAAGGGGGTGGGACATCTGCAGGGAAGTTCTCTTCCGGTGGGAGGAACAGGAACGCATTGTGTTCTTTCTGCGCATACGGGACTTAATAATAAGAAGCTGTTTACAGATCTGGACCAGCTGGAAAATGGCGATGTCTTCTATATTCATGTACTGGGGGAGGTGCTGGCCTATCAGGTGGATCAGATCCGGGTAGTGCTCCCGGAGGAGACGGAGGATCTGCAGATTAATGCGCAGGAAGATTATGTTACACTGGTGACCTGTACCCCTTACGGTATCAATACACACCGCCTGCTGGTACGGGGAACCCGTATCCCTTATGTGGAAGAAACGGAACAGAAGGGAACGGTGCCGGTAAGACAGGGCAGTTGGATGGAACAATACCTGAAAGCGGCTGCCGCGGGGATGATACTGGTGGCTGTTGTGGCAGTGGGATCCATTTTGCGCAGGAGGACAGGGGCGAAGAAGCCCGGACGAAGGAGAAGGAAAAGATAGGGGGCGGGAGCGTGAGAAAGACCGGCTTTAGATTGCTGATTCTGGTGATATTTTTTTCCGGTGCAGCACTGCTTCTGACTCCGCATTTCCAGAGTCTGCGATCGAAATTTAGCAGCAGGAAAGAAGTAGAAGAGATTAAGAGTAAGAAACAAAACAACCGGGAACCGGAAGAAAGTACAGAGAGAGAATACATTCAGCTTTATGAGGACATGAAAGCATACAATGAAAAAATTTTCCGGGACGGGCAGAGCGGACTGACGGATGCATGGAACTTTCAGCAGCCGGTTTTCCGGCTGTCGGATTATGATACGTCCGGGGATGCGGTCGGCTATTTATCCATTGAAGCCATGGATCTGGAACTGCCGCTGTATCTGGGAGCGTCAGATGAGAATCTTGACAAGGGAGCTGCAGTTTTGGGACAGACCAGTATGCCTATAGGAGGAACAAACAGCAACTGTGTAATAGCTGCCCACCGGGGATGGAAAGGCATTCCGATGTTTCGGAATATCGAATTGTTGCAGCCCGGAGACAAAGTGATACTGACTAATTTGTGGGAAACACTGGAATATCAGGTGGTGAAGTGTATTGTCATTACTCCGGATGACATTGACGCAGTGAAAATCATGGCAGGTGAGGACATGCTGACTCTGATTACCTGTCATCCCTACACATACAATTTTCAAAGATATGTAGTTT
>NBJMC04203__coassemble_5121_pt1 | contig 4315 bp, 5 predicted proteins | sample NBJMC04203__metabat2_high_PE_028 | metagenome-assembled genome bin NBJMC04203
CGGAAAGCGTGCTGCAAATCCAGTCTTTTCCAACTTGAAGATCTTCGCACAGCGCATCCAGAGTCGGATAAAAATCCCGCAGTTTCATATTTATGGTTCCAAGAAGCATCACTGGATCTTTTGGCAGGTCTGCCATCATCTCTCACATCCTTTTCTTATTCGTAACAATGCTGATCGGTAACTATGATCCGTGGCCGGATATCATACGGTCCGGCGGGTATCTGTTCCACAATCTGCTCTTCAAAGCAGACTGCCGCAGTCTCAAGGCCCGGATGGTTTGCCAGATACCGGTCGTAAAACCCGCCTCCATAACCGATCCGGTTTCGGTTCCTGTCAAAAGCCGCTCCCGGAAGAATTACAAGCGTCTGCTCTTGTGGTTTCTCTTCAAAGGCAGGGCACTCCGATCCCGGTTCCTCGATTCCAAAACATCCCTGTTCAAAATCTTCCCATGTCCGGACCAGAAAAAACTCCATTGTCTTTCCTTCCACACGGGGACAATAGACTCTCTTTCCCGTCTTCCAGGCCTGTTCCATCAAAAGAGTAGTCTCTGCTTCAGACCGGAAATGGCGGTAAATTAAAATAGAGGACGCCCCTGCAAAACAGGGCATCCCGCAAAGCCTTTTTGCAATCCGGATACTTTTTTCTCTTCGCTGTTCTTCCGGTATCCTGTCTCTCCTATCAAGAACCTTTTTTCTGATTTCTTTTTTTTCCATATTTTTCACCAAGATTAACAATCGTACCGTCTTTTTCTTTGATTGAAATATTGTTCAGCTGTCCTCTGAGATTTTCACGAAATGATTCGATGTATTCCTGACGCAGAATTTTCTGCTCTTTCTTCTCCTCCTCAGTCAGCCCCTCTGCTTTTGACTTATGGTATAGCTCATTAATTCTTCTGATTTTTTCTTCTTTCATCTTTTTGTACCTTTCCCGTCAACTGGAGTAATTTTCCAGAAATCCGTACAGTTTTTCCACTGTCCGGATTTCCTTTCCCTGCCTGATATCTTCAGGCAGATCTTCTACAACAATATTGGTATATTCATAAATCGTTTCTTTATCTGATCTATATACGGCGACAAATCCGTTCAGATCCATAAGGTAAAAAACTTCCCCTTTACTGACATCACCTTCCGCCGCCACGGCGTCCTCCTCTTCTTCTTTTACAGATTTCATGATTTCCTGTTTCAGTCTTGCTTCCTCTTCTGCCTGTCTTTTTGAATACTGAAAGCTGAACTGATAGGCCGCGCCGATCAGCGCAACGCAGCCGAGAAAAAGGACGAAAAGTCCGATACTGTATTTTTTCATAGAAGCACACTCCTTTTTTTATACAGTATCTGCCTTCTCGCTGAAATTTATACAAGTTTTCCCAGAAGACGTTCAAACGGAAGTCCTAAGCGTTCTTCGCCCGCTTCCACTGCTTTCGCCCTTAAGCAGTCCGCAACAAATGCATGGGCCTTCCGCGCAGAAGCCTCAAGCGAAACGCCGCCAAGGAGAGTTCCGCATAGTACCGCGTCAAACAGATCCCCGGTACCATGAGAATGATACGGAATCTCCGGCTCTTTGCAGATTTTCATGTTATTTCCTTCCAGAACCGCCATGCCGATCTCATCTTCTCTTGCTTTTGTTCCGGTAATGACACCGTCTTTCATGCCCATTTTCCGAAGTTTCTCCACAACTTTTCCCAGTCCTTCTTCCGACTGACATTCGGAATAGGGAATTCCGCTCAAAAAGGCCGCTTCCGTCAGATTCGGAAGCAGAAGATCCGCTTTCCCAAGAAGGGGAAGCAGGGCTTCCTTATATGTTTCATCAAAATTAGAATAATATTTTCCGTGATCCCCCATAATCGGATCCAGAATCACCAACGGCCTGCAATCCATCTCCAGAAGTCCGGAAACGGTCTGTGCCATTTCCGTATTTCCCAGATACCCGACAAAAATACAGTCAAACCGGATCTGTTCTCTCTGAAAATGTTTAAGGCTTTCTTCCAGATACGTCCCCGGTACCGGAAGCATTTCCGGCCTGCCGAATCCTCCGGTATGGGTTGACAGCAGCATGGTCGGAAGCGGACATACCTCCATTCCCATAACACTTAAAACCGGAATCATATTCATCATGGCCGCTTTCCCGACCGAGCACAGATCATGGATCAATAACACTCGTTTCATCTCGTGCACCTCTATTTTAACAAATGTGCTTTCTGCAGAACTGCCGCAATTTTCGCGCCCTTCGGAAGTGCAAGAATCTCCGCTTCTGTCAGTCCGCCGATTGCAAGGAGGCTGACCGCATAGATGCAGACTCCAGCCACAATCGAAATGACCGTTGCAACAGCATCACTGATCACAAGAGCCAGTACAAACTGAAGTACGAAAACAACGACCCCCATAATGACAGCAGCTACTGCCGGGTATACAAAGGTCCGTTTCTTTTCCTGTACGTATCCGACCGCTTCCCGAAGATCATGTGAATTTAAGATGCACATGGCAAGACCAAAGATCACCTTACTTGCAACAACTGCATAAATGCTCCAGTGGAAAAATACAAGCATGATAAACAGGGAAACAACATGAATCACAAGGGAAGTCGCCGCATTTTTCACCGGTGACATCATCTTGTTGACTCCCTGCAGCACTGCATTGGTCAGAGTAGATGCCGCATAGAAAATGATCGAAATTGCGCCGATCCGGAACAGATTTGCTGCCACTGTATTATCAATAGATCCCCAGATCAGATCCAGCATCGGCTTTGGTATTACGATAAACGCAACTGCACTTGGCACTGCAATCAGCATGGTTACGCGCATTGCCATCTCAATCTTCTGATGCACCTGCTCCCGGTTTCCGTTCTCGTATGCACGTACAAGCGGCGGTACAATCGATGAACCGAGCGCATTAGCCATGAAAAGCGGCACGTTAAACAGCGTATAGTACTGTCCCAGACTTCCAAGCAGATCCGCGCAATGCTCCTCTGAAAATCCCTGTGCGGACATAATGCTGCTGAACATGGCGCTGTCAATCACATTCTGAATATTGTATACGGTAGAGCTTAAAATAACCGGTGCGATCGTAAGAATCAGCACTTTGAAAATAAATCCGAAGCTCTCCACCTCCACGGTTTTGTCCCGTCTGATTTTATTCCGCAGTTTTCCGCGATACGCATAGAAAATCAGCACAAGGAAAATCAGTGCGATCAATCCTCCGGCAATAACGCCAAGTGTAGCACCTGCAGCTGAAAAAGCCGGCCCGTAAAGATCATCTCTTTGCTCAGAGCCTACGGTTTTTCCGTACTGAAGCAGAATATATGCCCCGATGATACTGACAATCGCATGGACAACCTGCTCCAGAATCTGTGATACCGCTGTCGGCACCATGGATCCGCGCCCCTGGAAAAATCCTCTTAAAACTCCCATCACGGAGACAATGACAAGTCCAGGTGCCAGAACCCGGAGCGCGTAGGCACTCATGCTCATCTTCATAACCCCGCCTGCAAGAACATCTGCTCCAAAGAAAATAATCAGACTGACAACTCCACTTACCACTAATGTCAACAATAATGCCGATTTAAAAATCCGGAACGCATTTTTTTCCTGATTTTTGGAAAGCCTTGCGGAAACAAGTTTGGAAACCGCAAGCGGCATACTGTAGGATGTAAGAATCAGTGCAATACTGTAAATCTGATAAGCAACCTCGTAGAATCCCTGACCGGTCGTCCCCATAATATTGAGCAGTGGAATCCGGTAGATCATCCCTATGATTCTGGAAATCATTCCAGCCGCCGCAAGGATTCCGCCTTGTACCAGAAATTCATTTCCGTTCTTCTTTTTACCCATAAAACACCCCGCTATTTCGTTTCGTCTTTTGCAGTTCCTGATCTGGAGATGCCGAGGCGCTCCAGAATTTCATTTTGCTTCTTTTCCATAATAACCCTCTCCTGCTCTTCCATATGGTCATATCCGAGCAGGTGAAGCATGCTGTGCGCAATCAAAAAGGCGTACTCCCTCAAAGGAGAATGTCCGTATTCCTCTGCCTGTGAGAGTACTTTTTCCTTTGAAATCACAATATCTCCAAGAAGTGCTTCCCCGGTTTCCGGATGAAAGCAGTCCGGGCGCTCTTCCAGAAAATCGAATTCTCCCGCTTTTTCATAATCAATCATCGGGAAAGACAGTACGTCTGTCGGCCGGTCAATTCCTCTCTGTTCCCGGTTCATTTCCCGGATTGATTCATTATCGGTGAGCAGGATTTCTACTTCCGCTTCATATGGGAACCCCTCATAATCAAGAGTTTCCTCCACCACCTGCTCTGCTGTTTTCCGGCAGTCTACC
>NBJMC04203__coassemble_20046_pt1 | contig 1829 bp, 2 predicted proteins | sample NBJMC04203__metabat2_high_PE_028 | metagenome-assembled genome bin NBJMC04203
CATGGAGCTGACTGTTACTAATAGGTCGAGGGCATAACCAAGGAATGGTGGATAGGAAAAAGCAGGATGACAGAAACGTGGACTTATATGTGGTTTTGAAGGTACACAAAAGGAAACACCTGAAAAGGTGTGTTTCTTTGTATCTGAAATAGAATATAGGGGATTGGTCAAATGGTATGACAGGAGTCTCCAAAACTCTTAGCGGGAGTTCGATTCTCTCATCCCCTGCTGTAAAACCGCCGAAATTCGGCGGTTTTTTCATGTCTGATTTTAAAATAGAACACAAGGTAGAACACAATATAAACATGTCTTTATGTTAGAACTATAATTGTTTTAATTTCACCACTATACATCCCAGCAAAAAGGCAATTACAAAGGCAAGAAGATGAATTACAAGTGTAGAAATATTCCCTGAAAAAAGCGAAATATTACCTAAGATCGCATAGCCGAGCATCCAGCTTGTCTCGACTGTGTTTGGACGAAAGCATCAGGACAAACCTCCGGGTATATACTTGAGAACTTATTGTTTCTTCAATCCTTTCTATATTCAGCCTATAATAATAGACAAGAAAGGAGAGTGTGGTCAGCAGAATAAGATCCCACAGTCTACTTTGGGCTATTGGATCCGAAAGATTCAGTCAGAAGCACCAGGAAAAGAACATGCATCTGATCTGGTGTTCACAAAGCTGCCTTCGGAACAAGAGCTGCAGTTGAACTCTAGGACAGGAAATCATTCTGTTACGATCCTTCTTCCGGAAAATATCCGGATTGAAATTGGCGCTGACTGCTCAGCCAGGATACTGACTACGCTCTTGCAGGCGTTGAAGAACTATGCTTGAAGAGATCCACTGGCTGTGCGATGGATTATCCCTGAATCCCAACGGCGCTTTTGAAGAACGCCACCCAAAGATCGTAGTCTGCTCCCGATTCCTGTCAATTCGCAAAAAGCCGAAAATTTCTTGATTTTACGCAGATTTTCCTCTACTCCTGAAGGCGGTTTCCAATAGAAAGCAGATCCTTTTATGGTAAACTGTCAATAGAGATTTTAGAAAGATGAGGCTGTGCGATGGATCCGGTTTTTACAGAAGAACAACTGAACAGGATGGACAGGGAGGACATGCTCTCTTTGCTGAAGATTATGCAGGAGCATCGTCAAAAGCAGGAAGAAACGCTGCAGAAGCAGGAATCAAGGATCCAGATCCTGGAATAGAAAACAAAGGAACTGGAATTCCTGAACGCAATGCTCTCTGACCGCCTTACTCTTGCTCAGAGGAAACGCTTTGGCACATCCAGTGAAAAATATGCGGACGGGTATATCCAGCTGAATCTTTTTAACGAGGCAGAGCGGGAAGCAGACCTGAATGCCCCGGAACCGGACCTGGCAGAGATCCATCCGTCTTCTTACAAAAGAAAAAACGTTCCGGAAAAAAGGAAGAAGACCTTTCCTCCTTTGAGACAACCGAAGTGATCGAGTACAAGCTGACGGGAGACGACCGTTACTGCCCGGACTGCAATACGAAATATAAGGTTGTCACAAAGGAAAGAGTCAAAAGACTGAAATTCATTCCCGCGAGGTTTGAAGTTGTGGAGGAAGTGATTTTTGTGTACAGCTGTCCGAAATGCGGGGCTATGAAACGGCCGGAAAAAGCGCCGTCACTCCTGAAAGAAAGTGCTGCAACCCCGTCCCTTGTTGCAGGCATCATGAATGCCAAGTATGTAAACGGGATGCCGCTTGCGCGTCAGGAACGGGAATTCGCCCGGTACGACCTGAATCTTTCCACAAAGACCATGGCGAACTGGATCATCCAATGTGCAGACCGGTATCTGCA
>NBJMC04203__coassemble_22468_pt1 | contig 1693 bp, 1 predicted proteins | sample NBJMC04203__metabat2_high_PE_028 | metagenome-assembled genome bin NBJMC04203
AAGAAAAAGCAATGAAATTTTTGGCGGATTTATTATCGGAAAAATCATTGACTCCGCCATTATCGGCGTACTTTGTTTTATCGGGATCACCATTCTGGACATGCCGTACATCCTGCTTGTCAGCGTGATCGTCGGAGTGACCAACGTGATTCCGTTCTTCGGACCTTATATCGGTGCTATTCCAAGTACGATCCTGATTGCCCTTGCAGATCCGCTTAAGGGACTTTATTTTCTGATCTTTATCATTGCCCTGCAGCAGCTGGACGGCAATGTGATCGGACCGAAGATTCTTGGAAATTCCACAGGACTTTCCGCGTTCTGGGTGGTGTTTTCCATTCTGCTCGGGGGCGGACTGTTCGGATTTATCGGAATGATCATCGGGGTTCCGACGTTTGCTGTGATTTACTATATCGTGAAGATGGTAGTGGAAGAGAAACTGAAGAAGAAAAAACTGCCTCCGGACACAGAACACTACGGAGATGTAGAGTATCTGGAAGAAGATGGAGAATTTACATATTTAGAAGAAACAAAGGAGAGAAGAGAAGATGCCGATTCGAGTACAAAATGATCTTCCAGCAAAAGAAATACTGGAGTGCGAAAATATTTTTGTGATGGATGAGCACCGTGCGGTGCACCAGGATATCCGTCCCCTGAAAATAGGACTGCTGAATCTGATGCCGTTCAAAGAGGATACGGAGCTTCAGCTTCTGCGTTCGTTTTCCAATACCCCGCTTCAGGTGGATGTGACCTTTGTGATGGTGTCCAATCATCAGTCCAAGAACACATCAGCAAACCATCTGAATAAATTCTATGTCCGGTTTCAGGACGTAAAAGATCAGAAGTTTGACGGATTTATCATCACGGGGGCTCCAATCGAGCAGATGCCGTTTGAGGAAGTAGACTACTGGGATGAGATGAAGGAGATCATGGAATGGACAAAAACCAATGTCACCTCCACGATTCATCTGTGCTGGGGAGCCCAGGCGGCTTACTATTATCATTTTGGAATTGACAAATACCCGCTTGATAAGAAGCTGTTCGGCGTATTCCGCCACCGCGTCATGAACAGAAGAATCCCTCTGGTCAGAGGATTTGACGATGTGTTTTACGCGCCGCATTCCCGCCACACCCAGGTGGATCCGGAGAAGATCAAGGCGTGCGAGGATCTGATGGTGCTTGCAGAGTCTGAAGAAGCGGGAATCTTCCTTGCCATGACCAGGGACGGGAAGCAGATCTTTGTCATGGGACATCCGGAATACGACCGTATGACACTGGATCAGGAATATAAGAGAGATAAGTCAAAAGGACTTCCGATTGAGCTTCCGGTCAACTATTATCCGGATGACAATCCGGAGAACCGGCCACTTCTTACATGGAGATCCAATGCCAATAACCTGTATACGAACTGGCTGAACTACTATGTATATCAGGTGACACCGTACGATATGGTAGGAACACCGTTTTAGAACCGGGTTCTGATAAAGAAAATGTTGAAAAAGTAAATGGGTAATAAAAAAGAGCAGATTCCATGCAAAATGTCTGGATCTGCTCTTTTCACATTCTGGAAGTGTCAGAGTGTTTCCACGCCCCATGCTTTTTTTACATCCTCAATCGGAAGTTCTTCCCCGGTATAAAGGCGGAATGCTGCCGCGCCCTGATAGAGGAGCATGCCAAGGCCGTTGCAGCATGGCAG